>Ga0209986_10001696_pt1 | contig 20912 bp, 18 predicted proteins | sample BlataG_FD_183168 | JGI IMG/M metagenome (GOLD analysis project Ga0209986, IMG submission 183168) | Deep subsurface microbial communities from Black Sea to uncover new lineages of life (NeLLi) - Black_00105 metaG (SPAdes) (version 2) | ecosystem: Environmental > Aquatic > Marine > Oceanic >... | reverse complement strand
GTTTGCCTCACGAATGAGGTTCTTCACTGCCGGATTGCCGAGCATAATTTCTACGGCGGCTACCCTCCCTGAGCCATCAGCCCGGGGCACAAGCACCTGACACAACGCAGCAACAAGCAGAGAAGCCAGCCGGGTCTGAGCCAGGTGTCGCTGATGAGGTGGGAACAGGTCTATTACTCTCTCCATTGCCTGAGTAGCACTGGGGGCATGGCCGGTAGTTAATATAAAGTGCCCGGTCTCAGCTACGGTAAGAACAGCGTCGGCAGTCTCCTGATCTCTCATCTCCCCGACCAGAATCACATCCGGGTCCTGCCTTAAGATATGCTTTAGAGCATTGTCAAAGGATAGAGTATCAGAGCCCAACTGACGCTGGGTCACAGAGCATTTAATGCAGGGGTGAACATATTCTATGGGGTCTTCAATGGTAACCACATGGCGAGTCTCATGATTATTCAAGTGCTGAATCATAGCTGCCAGGGTGGTACTTTTACCGCTGCCGGTAGGTCCGGTAACTATTACCAGTCCCCTGGGCTTCGTGGCCAGCTCCTTACATATCGCGGGCAGCTGCAGCTCGTCCAGGGTGGGGATTTTCGGTGGCAGCAGGCGCACGGCAAGGCTGATAGACCCGCGCTGCTGAGCGGCATTGCATCGCAGACGACCGACATCAGGTAATGTATAGCCAAAGTCAAGCTCCAGCTGGCGGTGGTAGTGTTCCCTCTCCTCAGGCGTGGTTAGCTGGAGAAAAGCTTCGTTTATATCCTCAGCAGTCAGTGAAGCTACACCGTCTGCTGGTTGCAAGGAGCCGTCGATGCGGAATGCTGCCGGGCTGCCAGCAACCATATGCAAATCGCTCGCCCGCCTTGACTTACCTGTCCGAAGCAATGAAAAAACATCCATATCTTTTCCCTTATATAGTCAACCGCATAAATCCCAACACAATTTTACCGCTCATTTATAGTATATTTAAGTATATTTAATATAGTGTAAGCTTCCTTCATCCTTACTGTCAATACCCCATTAGTAATAGGAATATGGTATTAGCCTCATCATCCTCTTCCCCCCAAACCCACATGCCAAAATCCAAATGACAATTGAAATCCAAATGCTTAAATGCCAAACCTGCCTCTTCCCTTAAATCTGCCCCTTAAAGTAAGGGGGATAAAGGGGGTTATTTCCATAATTCCTCATAACTCCCCTTGCCCCTCTTATCTTAAGAGGGGGATTCGGAAAAATTCGGTGAAATCCCAATGCTTAAATGCCAAAACCACGTCTTCTTCTCATTTGGTTTTGGGCTTTGTTATTTGTCATTGTTTAGGATCTTGAGCTTTATTTGACATTTGGGCTTTGTTATTTGATATTGGTTGGGATTTGGTGCTTGGGATTTTAACTTTATTTTGTTAAGGTGAACCTAAAACTAAACGCGCCTTCACTCCCGGTGATAGAGGAAATCCAGACGCCGGAGAATCTCAGGTCGTTTACTGAATCTGTTGAATCTCTCAAATCTCGGGCATAACTAAAAATGTCATCCGTATTTGAAGCCCCACCATTCACAGTTACCGAGCTGCCTATATGACTAACATTGTTCAAGGTTACTTTCCCTGCCGCCAGTCTTACAATCTGGGTCAAGTCTTCGTCAATCGTGGCACGCCCCCGTTCTATAGTTGTAAGTCTGTTACTAAGCCCACCGGCAGTAGCTTCTACCGACCCAACCTGCGTTTTCAATGTCGCTATGTCCTTTTGCAGCTGGGTAACACTGGTCTCAGCACTTGTCACCTGGGGACGTAATGCCACAATATCGGCGCGATTATTCAGGATAAGAATTACGGCGAAGATAATCAAGCCGATACCAATGACAGCGCCAACGGGGACAAGGACCCGTAATATAGAGAAACGGGGGGGCACATAGGCCTCGGGCAGGGCATTAAAATTCACTAACGAAAAATTAGCTTCCTCTTTTACCGGCAGTAGTTCCTTGAGAGCCAGCCCGATATTGACCATGAATTCGTTGGGGTTGAAGCCCTCGGGGGGTTCCACAGGCGAGGGCAGCAATGAAACCGAATAGCCTGACTGGCCAATCGCTGACTGCCAGGTCTCCGGTGCTTCTGCCAGGTCGCCGCTGACAAACACGGGCACAGTTGAATCTAAAGGCTTTTCCAAGTGGCTGGAATTATAGAAGGTAACAGTTCTCTTGAACTCTTCAGCAATAAGCGGCAGCTTTTCCTCTAAAGATTCAGCCTCGGTGGGCAGGGATAACCTGCGGATGATCTGGGGGAGCCTGTCTGTGATAACCATGACATCCAGGTGGTCTAACTTGGCATTGACAATGATTGCTCGGGGCTCGTTCGGGATTCGGCACAGGGCTAAGGTAGCTAAGTCCATAATATATGGCTTAACACCAGCCTGGCGCAGCGTTCTGACCAGAGCATCAACCAGATTGCGAGGGAAGGTGGCCAGGAAAATACGACTTTCTCCCTTCGTCAGGGTAGGAATGCGCTGGTATGAAAAGTAGACCTCTTCCAAAGGTGTTGGTATCGTTCTCTTGGCCTCACGCCTTACCGCCTCAGGCAGTACCGCTTCAGGCAGCTCGGGCAGGGTTATGACACGATACAGAGAATCGTGCCCGCTTAAAGCGGTGATAACCTTGCTTGTCTTTGCTCCCGTCTCTTTAAATAGCTGTTTAACCTTGTCGGCTACCTGGGCTTCCTCAACAATGAGACCCTGGCTAACCAGACCTGGCTCCAGCGGTAAGCTAACCCATTTTTCTGCCTGTCCGCCCTTCATTACCAGCAGGTTGATGCTGGTATCTCTAATAAATAAGGTGGTAACTTTTTTCGCCATGCTTATTTAACCTTTATAGCCATAAATATCCACGTTGATGACAGCTGCTGTTTCTCCGCCCCCCATAGACATACTTATCCCCTTCACCTCAGTGCTGGCAAACCTCTCATCAGTTCTTAGAGTGTCGATGAAGTCAAATATGTCAGTCAATGCACCGCTGACAGGTAGTGCCAGGGAGACAACCGAATAGGTAACAGTCCCTACTTTTTTGTCAGCCGGTTTTGGGAAGCTGAGGGAGGCTAAGGCCACATTACAATCATCGGCGATCTCAAATAAGTACTCACCGTATTCAATGCTCTCCACTGATTCAGGGAATTTTGCATGACTCGTGTCAAGCAATGATTCAGCTTGGGCCAGTTGGCCTTCTAGCCCATCCTTTTGAGCACTAAGCGCGGGCAAGAGAGTTTGAGCCTTCGACAGCCTACCGCTCAAGTCATCCCGCTCTTCAGCCTGCCGGGAGTACACCATGTACGCGCTGACGAGGGCAGCAACGAGAATGATGGCTCCTAAAATCAGCCAGACTTTCCTACTTAGCTTCATAATCTACTCAGCTTCCTCGTAATATACCATCGTTCAAAAAGCCTGTCTAGTGGTTTTCCGGAAATGTTTGCCTTTTTCATATTTTTAGGCGGCATTTATATGCCGCCCCTGTAGCTAAAGCCCAAATCCCAAAATCCAAATAACAAATGAAATCCAAATGCTTAAATGCCAAAACTACTTCTTCTCATTTGGGTTTTGAACTTTGTCATTTGTCATTATTTGAAAGTACGACTCCTATGGCGGGCCGACCTCCCACGAAGCAATGGTATAAATAAACCGACCTGCAGTACAGCCGGGGAAGTTAAGGACTCCAAAACCTGTTTCTGGAAAATTCAGGCTTGTGCCGGGTTGTAAAGTCACCTCGACACTACCAGCTACAGAACCGTAGAAATCACCTCCGGGCTGTAAAAGGGTTTCGCCCGAAATTGAGAATACAAACACGGGCTCCTCATTACCACCTACATCTCCGTCTGGCGCAAAATAGATGTCCCCTACGGCTATAATAGCGCCGGGACCGATGATGGTGACCTTCCCCCCTATTTCAAGTGCTTTTTGGGGGTCACTGGAATTACTCGCAACAAAGATAGTATGCCCGTTTAAGTCAATGATTAGGTCCTTGGTTGGATTGATTAATGTGTCACCGGTAATGTAGATAGTTCCGGTAAGGGTTAAAGTAGCCTCAGGGTTTAGTGAGTTCTTGATTTCCAGTGTGCCGATTCTATATAGCGGCCCTCTCTCCCTGTTAACGCCATAAAGGTCTAGGGTGTCTGAATCGTATGGCTCCTCGTCTTCGACATCCTCGAAGTACCAGGCAGCAATCTCATCCGCTGTCGGCCAGGCACCAGTATAATTCGCCGCCGGGGCATGCTCTCCCTCTGAGGGGGTGACAAGACCTTTTATGTCAATTTCACCCTGGCTGGTAATAACGTTATCCGTTATGCCGGAAAAATCACCGTACACAGTGGTACCGATAACATAAGCCTCTATTTCGGTCCCGCTGCGATCGCCGGTAGCTGTTGATTCGATGAGATAAGCCACGCCCTGCTCATCCTCATGAGTATATGTTATGGTAACATCCACTTTTTTGCCATTAACATTGGTTATAGTGTAATTCTTGGACTGGTATAGACAAAGCCCTATGCCTTGCTGTATCTTCCATATCGCGTCCTCCACCCCGGCATCGGCGGCATAAAGCTCATCCGCCTTCCTCTCATAGACTCCACCGGTGATAAGTCCGGTGCCCATATAAGATAGCAAAGGAGCGATGATAAGCCCGCCGATAACGAGCAGAATCAGAGCCATAATCAGCGTCTGCCCCTTTTCATCTTTGATTAATCTCTTCATGGCAATTTTCCTCACTTCAGCCCTCATTATACCAGATATCGGTATCTATTAGTATAACGTAATCATCTTTGGCGTCAATAGTCCATCAGTACTATCATTGCCCTGCACGGGATTGCTTCGGGGCTTTCGCTCCTCGCAACGACAAGGAGGGTCACACCGAGATTGCGGAGCTTGTTCCGAACCACAGGTGAGGAATCTCGGGACTCGCAATGACAAAAAGGGGGCAGCCTCGCGAGGACTTTTGCGTCATTTCTGCAAATTACCTATTTATACACATCTCCCCTCGGAGATATCCTGAACACTAGCACAGTTTTATTAAACTTTCTAAATAGCACCCTATACTTACCCACTCTGATCCTGTAAACATCCTTTTCACCTTCCACAGGCTTTAAATCTAGCTCTAAACCTTCAGATAATCTAAAAAGACCAATCTCAACCAAGCTCTTGTATTCCTTTGGTAGCTTTTTATACTGCTTGGCTGCTTCTCTAGAAAACTTTATTTCAAATCTTCCCAATTGATAATCTCACCTTTCTCATGCTCCTTTAAAGCTTCCTTATACGCTGTCTCTTCTTCGTCAGTCAAAGGAGAGGTATCACTTTGGATTAACATCTTTGAAAATATGTCCATTAGAGTATTTTCAGGTAATCCTTTAAGCATCGCTATAATGCTATCTTCAGATATCGAGACTGTCCTTGCCATTTTCCACCTCCATTTGCATTGATATTATACCATTTCTATCTGTCTCCGCCCAGGGCGAGGCGGCTGTCATTGCGAGCCCTTCGGTTTTTGTCATTGCGAGCGAAGTGTGGCAATCCCTATTGGCTAAATTCCAAATGACAAAACCCAAGCTCCAAGTTTCTCAGAAAAGATCTTGCCACTCCTGCAAGGAAATCTTCCTTCCCATAATCTGTTCCGCTTCCTTGAGAAGTGTTTTGAGCTGAGGCACAGAATATTCAGCATTGTTGGGAATAGCCAAGGTATGTGTCCCATAACGCATATAAAAGTGACGCCCACCTGGCTCAGGTGGGCTAAATCCTAATCTAACTAATTTCCTTATAAAAACTCTTCGTTTACACGGTGCCCATTTAGCCATGGGCTATAGTTTCCTCAAGTATTGGTATGCCCTTGTTTAAGTCGAGTCCATCTATAACAGGCAAGTGGTCACCATGCCTTATTTTGACCAGTAGCCAGCCTTCGAGAACCGATCTCAGCTCAATTTGGCACTGATAAAGCGTTTCACCGAAAGCAATTGTCCCATGGCATTCAGGAATCTTGCCACAATAAGTACCATCTTCGAGCTTATTATACATAGCTTTGCTCATAGCCCGCTCAAAGTACTCTGTCAGCATGATTATCCCTCCACAGGAATTATATATAAGCCAGCGAACACTGTCAAAAAAAGCTATTCCAAGTGTAAGTAAGGAATCACACCGAGATTGCTTCGGCTGACTTCGCCGGGCTCGCAATGACAAAGGAAGAAGGCTCCTCGCAATGACAGGGGTATATCATTGCGAGCCCGGCCTGGGTTTAACTTCATATGTCCTGGTCTCACTTTGTTCGCCCACGGTGGCGGTCACTGTGAAAGTAAGCTCACCACCACCAACAAATTCACATTTGGTCTTTTGTGGGTCAGGGTCAATATATTCAGCCACCTTAGCAGTAGAATCAAGGACTGTGTCAATATAATGCTCTCGCCAGAGTATCTTAAATTCGCCAGACGGCATATTCTCCAAAGTATAAATAACCTCATGCGTATCATTAGTCGCCCAATCAGTCCAGGTTAAGGTGAGCAGCTCAGGAGTAGCCGGGTTGTTTTCAGGAACAACGTCTCGAGCCATCTGGACATCGGGGCTGACCCAGAAGCCAGCCTGTTGCACCTGGCGCACAGCGGTCATGCGGTTTGCGGTGCGGTGGCTCATAGTCAACACCTGCATAATGGTCGTGGTAAGGCCGCCGGCGATGAGACCGGTAAGAGCGATAACTATTAGTACCTCAATAAGAGTAAAACCCCTCTGGCCTTTCTTTAGCTTTTTCATCTTCATTATCATACTATTTTGAATTTTGATTTTCAGCCATTTGAATTTGTTTAGAGTTTAGATATTAGTATTTAGAATTTCTCTATCCCTCTACGCCTCCGGATTTCTCTTATAGCCCTCCATAGTAATTACTGCTTTATCGTCACGGCTAACAATCACCGTTATCTTCTGAATGCCATCGTCGTTGGCAAAAGCGCCCTCACCCTCGTTATAGGGATAGGGCTCATAGGTGTCCGGGTCAATGGGCTCAACGACAACCTCTATGGTATAACCTTCGGGGCATCCCCCTATCACATCACATATCACATCATAATCTTCGTGGTCAGGGTCAGAATAATCAGGGTCAGAGTACCCCTGGTTCTTAACAAATTCCATCTGGCTGCGGGCCAGGCTTTCGGCAGTGGCTCGCTTATCAGCAGTAATAAGAGCCATGGAGGCTGTAGATAGGGCGCTCAGAACGGTGATGGCAATTATCCCCATAAGAGCCAGAGCTACCACCACCTCAATCAGAGTGAAGCCCCGGGAGCTGCCTTGAAAGGCTTTCCTTACCTGGCTATTCAGTCTTAGTTTTTTCATTTTCCCGCATTTCCTGTAGGGGCGGGACTTGTCCCCGCCCGGGTGAGGCGGAGATAAACTCCGCCACTACACTTTGGCATTTGAGCTTTGTCATTTGTCATTGCCCTGTTGATAACCCTCGCCTAGGAACCTAGCTGACCATAGAGAGAATACATAGCTGAAAACATGGCTAAAACAACAAAACCAACCACCAAACCCAGAACTACCGTTATCGCCGGCTGAATCATTGCCATAGCCGACTTGGTCTTATCACTACCCTCGACCTCAAAGTTTTCGGCTACGGTAACCAGTGTGTTCTCGAGATTACCGCTTTCCTCACCAATTTTCACCATTTGTGTCATCAAGGGCAAGAAGAACTTCCTCTTGGCCATAGGTTTGGACAAGCCTTCGCCTCTGATTAAGTCCTGCTGAACTCCGGTCAAATTCTCAACCACGAATTTATTAGTGCTGCTGTGCATGGTCATGGCCAGGACTTCTGGTAAAGGCAAGCCAACCCTCACCAACAGTGCCATGGTTCGACAAGAGCGGGAAAGCTCACCGAGGTGGACAATACGCCCGATTACAGGCACAGTAAGCATCATTTTATCCAAGCGGTATTTTCCGGCTGGGGTTCTGATATAGATATAGACTGCGGCAGCAGCAATCAAAATCACGAGCAGAAGATAAAGCCCATAATGGTTAGCCCAATCAGTAAGGCCGATAAGCATTCTCGTGGGCAAAGGCAACTTAACCCCGACTTGAGCGTACAGGGTGGTAAAGGCGGGAAAAACTTTGGTGACCATTATCGCTACCACCACAATAGCAATAATAACCACCATAACGGGATAAGTTAAGGCACTTTTTATCTGCTTTTGGGTGCCGACTCCCTTCTCTATATACTCCGCCATCTGCCTCAGCACTACCTCCAAGTTACCACCTTGCTCACCGGCAGCTATTGCCCGGTGGTACATTGAAGAGAAAGCCCGGGGGTGCTTGCTTAAAGCCACTGACAGCGAACTACCACTGCGAATATCCGAGGATACCTCACCAATTATTCTTTTCAGGGTTTGATTAGCTATCTGGTTTTGTAATAAGTCTAAAGACGTAACGATATCGGTGCCGGATTCCAGGAGTAACGCTAGCTGGCGGGAAAACATTATTATTTCTGTCGGCTTTATCTGGGAAAAACTGGCTAGCAGCTTTTCTTTATTAATAAGGCGCAAGGTTGCCTTAAGGCTAACTACCCGATAGCCGCCATAGCTCAACAGCTCGGTTGCCGCCTCTTCACTGATAGCCGAGACCTTGCCCTTAACTAATTTTTTATCCTCAGTATAAGCTGTATAAGCGAAATCCATTTATAACCTCCATTCGGCTAAGCTGTAGCGAAGGCATTACGCAGCACTTCAGCGGGGGTGGTAATGCCTGCCTTCACTTTGCGCATACCATCGTTCACCATAGATATCATACCGTCTTTAAGGGACTGAGCCCGGATAGCACTACTGCTGGCTTCATTACAGACCATCGCTGCTATCGTGTCGCTCATGGTGAGAATTTCAAAGATTCCCGTTCGCCCCATGTAGCCGGTATAGGCGCAAGACTTACAGCCGGTACCGTAGAGGAACTCGGTCTGCTTCTCCCCCATTTCCTTTTCATAAGCCATCTGCTCGACCAAGGGAGCCTCAATAGGGTGGCTACAATCAGGGCAGACGCGACGCACCATCCGCTGGGCGACAACACCAATGATCGCCGAGGCTATCAAGAAGGGCTCTACCTTGAGGTCAACGAGACGGGACAGTACACTGCCAACCTCATTAGCATGGATAGAAGACAGCATCAGGTGCCCGGTTAAGGCTGCCTGGACAGCTATGTTAGCTGTCTCGTCATCGCGTATCTCACCAACCAGTATTACGTCAGGGTCAAGACGAAGTATAGACCTCAAGCCGCTGGCAAAGGTGATGCCAGCCTGGGTGTTAACCTGAATCTGGTTAATATCCTTAAATCGGTACTCAGCAGGGTCTTCAATGGTAATGATGTTCCTCCCCTGAGTATCAAGGGAATTGATTGAGGCATATAGAGTGGTGGTTTTGCCAGCTCCGGTGGGACCGCTAATCAGAATCATACCATAGGGAACTTTGAGCATACTTTCATACTTTGCCAGGCTATCAGGTAGCATACCAAGCTCTGATAACTCCAGGGTAGCCAGTGACTTATCCAGAAGCCGCAGGGTTGCCGTCTCACCCGAGACAGTGGGAGCGGTGGCGACTCTGACATCTATCTCTCGCCCTTTAGCCTCGGTAGAGAATTGCCCATCTTGAGGACGAAAATGGTCAGCGATATTCATTTCACCGAGGATTTTGATTCGTGAAATGAGCGCTCGATGTACATTTATAGGTAGAGACATCGTATCGTGAAGAGTGCCATCTATACGGTAGCGTATTCGCACTCTATCTTCTTCTGGCTCAATATGAATATCAGATGCGCGGGCTTTGACTGCCTCATCAATTATAAGGTTGAGAGCCTGAACCAGAGGGGTATCAGTAGCAGCATTAACGACAAGTTTCTCATCAGTTTCCTCAGCCGGGATAGAGACACGAGAAATTTGCTCTTCAATTGCGCCATAGGCTTTATAATTGAAGTCAATAGCGTCCCTGATTTCTCGGGCAGTGGCAACTACAGGCTTAATCCTCATTCGGCTCTGGGCGGAAAGAGCTTCCAGGGCAAAGATGTCAGTCGGGTCTGCTATAGCCACTTCCAGTGTCCTACCGGATATAGTCAGGGGTATGGCATTATACCTTCTGGCCATCACCTCAGGAATCAATTGTAGTGCCTCAGGCTGGGGCGTCTGTCTCAGTAGCTTGCCCCTCGGCTTATCTAATTTAGTTGACTTCCCTTTTTGCTCGACGGTTATCTCTTCAGTCACAGGTTTAGGAACTAGTTTTTGACCCAACCCAAGGACTTTTATCTGCTGGTGCTGGGCAAATTGCTGTGCCTCGGGGCTAAGCTCCACCGATGCCACAATGACTTTCTCATCAACGCCAGCCTCATAGGCTTTAGTATCAAATAACATTACCTGTTCCAGGTTCACTTCTTTCTCCCCATTCAGGAAATCTATAGCCAGCTTGTGCTCAACCTGATCGTTTTCAGCATGGGCCAGTATATCGAAGGTATATTCGACTCCTGACCGGCCTTTAATTTTGGCTTTCTCTTTTACTTCATAGCCCCGGTTGGCTAAAGATTTGACCAGGTCTTCCTTTGTCTCAAACCTAACCGGCTCCTCGGGCTTAACTGGCTGCGCGGGTTTCAGGGTTAATAGTTGCCCAATTTGTTCTCCATCAATAACCTTTATTCGCTGCTTGCGAGCCAGCTGTTTCGTCTCCTGACTAAGTTCAGGGATGGCAATAAGAATCCTGTCAAGAATGCCGCAATCATAGGCTTTATTGGCAAAGCTGAAAATGGTGCCCACTTCTATATCCCTATCACCACCAGCAGCAATGCCGATAGCAATATTGTAGCTAGTAAAACCATCGTTTCTTTGAGCCAGCATATCAAAGGTATGCTCAATCCCTGACTTCCCGGGGAGCTTCGCTCCCTCGGTTACTTCATACCCCTGCTGCCCCAGATACTTTCTAATCTGGGCTTTTAGCTCCGGATCAATTTTCATATAACGCGCCTTCCCATCCACTTTCTCCAATCTGGGTAAAGTGTAATTTGCTAATTGGCTAAAGTCAACATTATTAACCATGTCTTAACCCGAGCTAACTAGGGCATAATAATCTCCCTCTTCCACAAGCTAACTACAATTTAGCATATCGTAGTAGTTTGTCAATAGGACTTTTGGGGGAGTCCCTTGTGAGCTCGCGTGGATTGGGGGAGACAAGTCCCTCCACGAGATTGCTTCGGCTGACTTCATCAGCCTCGCAACGACAGAATGAGGGTGTCATTGCTCTAAACTGTTTCGGTCATTGGTATTTGGGGCTTTGATATTGTTTAGGACTTGGTGCTTGGGATTCAGGATTTGATACCGTAGGGGCGATGTTTTAGCCTCACGCTGCAGGTCTCAAGACCCGCAACTACATCAGCTTGGCAATTATAGAAGGAGGTATCTCATAATGACTTTTGTGTTACTATTTCTGTAAATCACTATTGCCTATAAAGCGGCATTTAAATTTCATCAAAATCTTCTAATCCCCTCCGCGGTTTTGCTTCTGGTGAAATCCAGCCGCTGTGCAGGGCGAGAGCAACAGCGTGGGCTCTATCATTAGCATTTAGCTTACGCAGGATGGCACTGACATGATTCTTAATTGTTTGTTCGCTGATTTCCAGGATACGGGCTATTTCTTTATTTGAGTTGCCCTCAGCAACGTAGGTCAGAATCTGCATTTCCCTCTTGGTAAGGGGAGCGACTATGCCTTCCATAGTTTTCCCCATACCTCGAAATTGGTTTAATACCTGCCTGGCAACCTTAGGCCTAGTCATCAGGCTTTCATTTATGGGATATTCACCTTTGCGGGCTCGTCTTATAATGCTAGCCAGCTCGTCGGCAGTGGCGCTCTTACTCAAGCAGGCTACGGCTGCAGTTTTAATGACTTCAAAAAGCTCTTCATCATTAGGGTCAGGGCTTAGCACCACTACTTTAGTATTTGGGTAGTATTGAGCAATTTTTCTACCCAGCTCAATCCCGCTGAGGCTGGCCAGGTCAGAGCCAAGCAAAGCAACATCAGGGAGATTAGCTTCAATTAGCTCGAGTGCATTCTGAGTTGGGTCGCATTCTAATACCTCCAGGTCAGGTTGTTGAGACAGGGTCTGACGCACCCCGGCTCTGAAAAATGCTTGCTCATCAATTACCATCACTTTGATCTTATTCATCAGCCACCTCCTGGTGAAGCTTTATATCTTTAATTCAAACACCCTCTTGGTTATTTTAATTTAGCTCCAGTGATTTATCGTATAATGTAATGCTCCTTGGTGTCAATAGTCCCTATTATATCACCTCGCACTGCCAAGCATTTGGGGGCTTGACAAGTGCCATTGAGGTAGTATAATAGTAATAGGCCAAAGGTAATACATAGTGGGATGGAATAATGAATCGGCGAAGGTCTAATATAGAGATAATAGCTGATATGCTCAGGGTTGGGGAAAACGGCGCTGGCAAGACGGAGATTATGTATAGCGCCAATATGAGCTATGCCCAGATACAGAAGTATCTCGGTTTCCTCTTGAGCCACGGCTTCATTAACAAAGTGAAGGTAGGAAATCCCTCAGTTACCTATCAGGTAACGGACAAAGGGGGAGAACTGCTCAAAAATATAAACTGCATAATTGAAGTACTCGAGTTCCACAATGGCCATAATGGCAACGGAGCTTGAGGCTTAAATGTTGTGGAGTTATAGAGGGGTGCCTGGAAGTAGAGTGAGGTCACCCCTTATTTAACATAAAAATCTAAGGAGAGTGTTATGATAGGAGCGGTATATGTCTGAAAAAAGGATGCTGATAGTAGATGCTGAGCTGGTGAAAAAGGTAGACGACAACCGTGGTGATATGGGGCAGTCTGAGTTTATCAACTTCCTTATTGAGACTCAGTTGAAGGAAAAAGAAGAAAGTAAAAAGCAAGGCGACGTAACCCGAGAAGAATTTCACCAGTTTCAGGAAGGCACGAAAGAGCTATTGCGCAATTTCCTGGAATTCTTTATCAGCTATGGGTTGGAGCTAGGCAAGCAACCTGGCGATAACGAATTCGAGCAATTAGCTCAGAAACTGCAAAGTCTAGGTAGCTCAGCAAAGGTAAAAAGCTCCTGACTTTCTTTCCTCACATTTTCCTCCACAATCACATCCTCCACAGCTTCAAATAGAACTATCTTCTAGAACATAATCTCTTCCCAAGCTATTCCCAGCCCTGTCATACTATATTCAGGATAATGAAGTTCCTGCGTTGTCGTTTTGAATGACACGAGGGAAAACAGGGGGTAGAGCTATGACAAGGCCGATTGAGCTACTGCGTCAGGGGAGAAAAGAAGAGCTATGGCAGATGTGCTGCGGCTTTATTGCCCTCAGCCTGGAGGAGTTTATGGCTATCCAGAAGAGACTGCTTCTGGAGGAGATTGAGCTATTAAAGAACAGCGAGCTGGGTAGGAAGGTAATGCGTGGTGCCATGCCTGAGACTGTGGAAGAATTCCGGGAGCAGGTACCTTTAACCACCTATGACGATTACCTGCCTGAGCTTGTGAAAAAAAGGGAAGACGTGTTGCCGACCAATCCTGCCATGTGGGTGCATACGGTAGGCAGGGCTGGTGAATATAACCTCAAATGGGTGCCCTTATCCGAGAGATTCTTATATGAATTTGTGAGGACGGCTGGTGGCGTTGGGCTTCTTGCCTCCTGTGACCCTCAAGGCGATTTTCTCGTGAAAGAACATCTGAAAACTCTGTCCACTATGGCATCTCGAAATTATGGATCAGGCGTTGTGGGATACTTAATGCAACAAGCTCTTGGCTTTGACCTCCTGCCTTCCAATGCCGAGGAAATGACATTTCAAAAGAAGATAGAAGCTGGCTTTAAGGAGGCTTTGTGTCAGGGTCTTGATGCTTTTGGTGGCTTGCCCTCTATCTTGGTTTATATCGGGGAGATGTTTAAGCAAGGAGCCATAAGTGTAGATACTCGTTTTTTGCTATCTCATCCCAAAGCATCTGCTCGCTTCATTAGAGGATTAATCAAGAGCAAGTTGGCTCATCGTCCTATGTTGCCTAAGGACTTATGGTCGGTTAAGGTAGTTGTGGGTGGTGGCATAGACAGTGCCATTTTCGGGAAAGGGGTAGAAGAGCTGTGGGGGAGGAAACCTCTGGAGCTGTATGGTGGCACTGAGGGCGGTATTTATGCCGTTCAGACCTGGGATTACGAAGGTATGACTTTTATTCCCAACCTCAACTTTTTTGAGTTCATTCCCGAGAGGGAATATTTCAAATGGCAACTTGACCATTCCTACCAGCCGAAGACTATTTTGCTGGACGAGGTAAAAGCAGGCGAGAATTACGAAATAGTCATCACCAATTTCCATGGCGGTATTATGACTCGATATAGACCTGGCGATATGGTCAGGATAAGTTCGCTGCGAAATGAAAAACTGAATATTGATATCCCGCAGATGGTATTCTATAGCAGGGCTGATGACCTTATTGATATTGCTAGTCTTGGTCGGCTGACAGGGAGGGTAATCGAGGAGGCAGTTGAAAACACTGGCATCGCCTATGTGGATTGGGTAGCACGCAAGGAACTAATTGATAATAAACCTGCGCTGCATCTCTATCTTGAGCCTAGAGATGAATATATTGCCAGTGAGGAAGGTATGGCAGCAGCGATACGCGAGCAATTTAAGAAATTAGATAGGAAATATCGGTGCAACTTCTACAGCCTTATTGGCAATATGGAAACCGTGCTTGGCTTAAAGCCCCTAGAGGTTACTTTGCTCCCCCAAGGCGCCTTTTCCAGCTATATGACTCAACGGCAAGCTGAGGGCGCCGATTTAGGTCACCTGAAGCCACCACATATTAACCCTTCGGATGAAATGCTTTCCTTACTCGGAGCACCCAAGGTTGTGGTGGAGGCTGCGCCGGTAACTGAAGCCGAACGTGCCGCTGCTTGATGAGATGTTAAGCTCAAGATGACATAAAAAAGGGTACGCCATGACAAGACCACTTGAATTATTGCGGCAGGGCAGAAAAGAAGAGCTATGGCAGATGTGCTGTGGCTTCATTGCCCTCAGTCTGGAGCAAGTTATGGCTATCCAGAAGAAACTGCTTCTGGAGCAAATCGAGCTATTGAAGAACTGTGAGCTGGGGAGAAAGGTGATGCGTGGTGCCATGCCTAAGACTGTGGAAGAATTCCGGGAGCAGGTGCCATTAACTACCTATGATGATTATTGCCCTGAACTTATAGAAAAAAGGGAGAATGTATTACCAGCTAAGGTTGCCAGGTGGGTGAGAACTTCAGGTACATCTGAAAAACCCTATGTTAAGTGGGTACCCTTTTCAGTGGGCTTTGTTCGTGAATTGGAGAAGGTGCTGGCAGCCGAGATTATTTTTTCCGGCTGCAATAGTAAAGGCGATCTCTCCGGGTTTAAGGAACACTTGAAGGTGCTGCACACTTTAGGGCCTCCAGAGTATGGGACGGGTTTTTTAGCTTACGTAACAAAACAAGCAATCGACTGCGACTTGTTGCCTTCCCGGGGAGGAGAGCTGCCTTTTGAGCAGTGTATAAAGCTTGGCTTCGAGGAAGCTCTATACCGTGGCCTTGACGGTTTCGGTGGCATAGCTTCGGCATTAGTCTATGCAGGAGAGCAAATTAAGAGAGGAGCGGGAAATATAAGCATCCGTTTTTTGTTAGCTCATCCCAGGGCATTATTTCGAGTAACCAAAGGACTAGTTAAGAGCAAGCTTGCCCGCCGCCCATTGTTGCCCAAAGACCTGTGGACAGTACGAGGGATAATATGTGGTGGCAGTGATGCCACAATTTTCAAGAAAAGAGTGGAGGAATTATGGGGCAGATGTCCTCTTGAGCATTATGCCAGTTGTGAAGGAGGCCATTGCACTTTACAAACCTGGGATTACGAAGGCTTGACTTTTATTCCTAATCTAAACTTCTTTGAATTTATCCCTGAAAGGGAATGGTTCAAATGGCAATTAGACCATTCTTACCAGCCGAAGACTATCTTGCTGGATGAGGTAAAGGCTGGTGAGAATTATGAGATAGTCCTTACCAACTTTCACGGCGGGGCGTTTGTCAGGTATAGGATTGGCGATATAATAAAGATAACTTCGCTGCGAAACGAGAAGTTGAACATTGATATCCCGCAGATGGTGTTTCATAGCCGGGCTGATGACCGTATTGATATTTCCGGATTTGGGCGTCTTACAGAAAAGGTGATTTGGGAAGCGATTGAAAACAGTGGCATTTCTTATAAAGATTGGACGGCGCGTAAAGAAGCAATCGGAGATAGGACAATACTGCATCTCTATCTGGAACTCCAAGACAATTATGTTGTCAGTGAGGAAGCTGTAGCGGCAACAATGTATGGCGAGCTGCAAAAGCTGGATAGCGTATATCACTATAACCAGTACAGGGCCTATAGTGACCCGGAGACTGTGCTTGGCCTGAAGCCTATAAAGGTTACCTTTCTCCCTCAAGGTGCTTTTGCTAGATACATCTCTCAACGTCAGGCTGAGGGCGCTGATTTAGGCACCATCAAGCCGCCGCATATTAACCCTTCGGATAAGGTGCTTTCCCTGCTGGGAGCTCCCAAGGTTGAGGTGGAGGCTGCGCCGGTAAGTGAAGGCGAACGTGTGGCTGCTCAACGACACTAGCATAGTTTAGAGAAGGACAGGACGCCCTGCTAAGGCAAGGAAGGCGAGGTTTTTAACCTCGCCTTTTCGTTTATCACTATACGCCCTTTGCAGATTCTTCGCCCCGACAAGTCGGGGCCCAGAATGACAAAGGCGAAGCTTCAAGCTCGCCTTATGCGGGGAAGCATGTGGCTGAGAACATCTAGTACTTTTGGGGGATTACTATAGTCCTTCTTGACAGCTTCCAAATTTATGTCAATAATAGCTTTATATTAAAGTTAAAGTGATTTACAGAAATGGTGACACAACAGTCATTGCGAGTCCCAATTTATCGGGACGAAGAAATCCCGCGGAGGGGCTCAGAATGACGGGTAAAATTGTGTCGGAATTTATGTGGTTGACTATATAAGGGTGATATTATGGATGTCAATGTTTTAATTCCCTTAATTGCTACGATTGCTTATATCCCCTTATTTGTTATTTTGCTATCTAGCCGACCATGGAATAGAAAGCAAAGGCTTTTCCTCCTATTCTTAATCCCTGCCATGCTGTGGAGCCTCAGCGGCTTTTTACTCCGCAGCGGTCTCTTTACGCCACATATTCTAGCTAAAATTATCCCCAGCGCCGCTATTTGGATGTTAATTCAACTTCATTACTTTGTCTGCTCTTTCTACCGGTCTGAGCATATCAAGATACCATTGGCTTATATTTTCCTAGTAGCCACCATTGTCCTGGCAGCGGCGGGCTATATCCCAAGTAACGTTGAAGTCACTGCCAGCGGCATCAATGTTAACTATGGGCCCTGGATTATTGTTGCATATTTACTTTTTCTCTTTACTGTGGGCATCAAGGATATGTATTCTTTGATACAAAAGTACAGGCTCTCACCCAACCCAGCGGAGCGTAATCAGATTGTTTATTTACTTGCTGCTATTGCTATCCTAACGGTGTTCATTTTTAGCTCCATTACTCCCCGTGGAGGCGAATACCCTGTGAGCCATATTGGCAACCTTATCATTGCCTGTGTCTTAACCTACGCCGTCGTCACCCACCGTCTGCTGGATATCAGGGTTGTATTCCGCCGAGCCCTGATATATGTGGTTCTTTATGGCGCTGGCCTTGCCATAGTGGTACTATTTTTTAGGCTCGCTCACCGGTTTGTCGGCTTTGAGCTTAACTTTGCCTCTTTAGCGGTAACCATCGGCCTGGGAATTCCCGCTATTCTGTTTTTGGGTCACAAGGTGCGTGACATTTGGCAAAAGAAGGTGGAGAAAGCCTTTATCGGGGCGAGATATTCCTATCGCAGGCAGTTATCTCAGTTTATCAGCGGGATACAGAATGTTCCCACCCTGGAGCAGTTGGGCAGCGAATTTATATCACTGTTTGCTCAGTCCCTTGACTGTCGGAGAGCTTGTCTGCTTTTGCCCCAGGCTGGAGGTGGAGATTTTAGCACCCAATTTTGCTACCCTCCTGTGAAGGATAATCCTATGGGGGAGTTGAAATTAAAGCAGGATAGTCCTGTTGTGACCTGGCTGGAGCAAGAAAGCACCATGTTGCCGGAAAGGAACCTTGCTATCTTTCCTGAATTCCAATCTATATGGCAGGAGGAAAGGGAGGAGATTCGATTGGCAGGGGTAGAGATATTCGTTCCCTTAAAAAAGAACAAGGGGGAGCTTGTGGCAGTTCTGGCAATAAGTGGTAGGCGAGATGGAAGGCTTTATGCCGTTGAGGACATAGGTTTAATGGAGTCTATAACTGCCCAGGTGGCAGCGAGCATGGAAAAGGAGTATTCCCATGAGCAATTGAGGGAACAAGACGAAGAAACAACCCTGGTTAACCGTTTAACCTCAATCATAACCTCCAGCATGAGTATTCAGATGATATTTGAAGGTTTCGCCCAGGAACTAAAGCAAGTGGTGGATATTGATTGGGCATCAATTGCTTTAGTTGATGGAGACGAGCTTTACTTTCTGGCTCTATCCAGCACCATAGGTTCTGCCTGGCAGACGGAGGAAAGGATACCGCTTGCAGGGACGGCTACGGAGTTGGTGTACCGGGAGAGGCAGGTCGTATATGAAGCTGATCTGAAACGATACCACAGATTCTGGACCGGGGAGCATCACTTGCAGCAAGGGATTCGTTCTATTGCTTACCTGCCCTTGATTGTCACAGACCGTAATATTGGCAGCCTGATTTTAGCCAGTCGTAAGCCTAACGCTTACAGTGACAGGCAAATCAGACTTCTGGAAAAGGTGGCTTTACAGATTGCTGCGCCAGTTGAGAATGCTCAACTTTATGCCCAGGTGGAACAAAAGTCTCGTATTGATGAGCTTACCGGGCTATTTAATCGACGTCATTTTGAAGAGCGGCTCAAAGAGGAGCTTGCCCGGCATTCTCGTTATGGCGATGTGTTCTCTATATTCATGCTTGACCTGGATAACTTTAAGACCTATAACGATGTATATGGGCATCCCGCCGGGGACATTCTTCTGAGCCAGATAGGGAAAATTATCAAAAGATCTGTCAGGGATGCTGACCAGGCTTTTCGCTATGGCGGCGATGAATTTGTTGTCATTTTGCCCCAGACAGCCAGGGATGATGCCTATGTCGTAGCTGAGCGAGTTCGAGCGCAGATTGTCGGAGATGTGGAGAAGGAGGCACTTAGTGTGACTTGCAGCATTGGTTTGGCTAGCTATCCTGCAGATGGAGTGATAGCTGGAGAACTTGTTGCTGGGGCTGATACTGCTCTTTATTATGCTAAGTGGACTGGAGGTAATCGAATCTACCTCTCCTCCAAGATTTCATCCGAGCCGGTGGACGATGGAGCGCTTTATGGCAAGCGTAACGGTTTGAGTGCTGTTTATGCCTTAGTCTCGGTAGTGGAGGCTAGAGATCCATATGTCTATGGTCATTCCAGGAAAGTTAACACTTATGCCGTGGCTTTAGCGGAAGCGATTGGACTATCGCCGGATGATGTATCTAAGGTGAGCACTGCTGCTTTGCTTCACGACATTGGCAAAATTGGCATTTCTGATAAAGTGCTTAACAAAAAGGGGAAGCTTAATGAAGAAAATTGGGAAGCGATTAAGGCTCATCCCAGGTTAGGGGCAAATATCGTCGGCAACATACCTAACCTGGCTCCCTGTGTAAGTAGCATTTTACATCACCATGAGAGGTGGGATGGTGGTGGCTATCCTGAAGGACTGAAAGGCGAAGAGATTCCCATAGAAGCTCGCATCCTCGCCATAGCTGATACCTTTGAGGCTATGACTTCTGCCCGCCCTTACCGTTCTGCCTTTTCTCGTGAGGAGGTAGTACAAGAGCTTAGGAAAGGTGCCGGGATTCAGTTTGACCCTAAGTTGGTGGAGGTCTTCATTGGCCTTATCGAGGCTGGATTTCCTGAGGGGGTGAAGATGGGTCAAGACTCATCCAGTGAACGAACGGATCCGTAGTTGCGGGTCTAAAGACCCGCCGGGCGAGGCTAAAGCATCGCCCCTACGGAAATTTAGGGATATCGAGTTTTGTGTAGAGCTAAAGCGTTACACCGCTGGTACCCGAGGGGTGGTCTGTTTCTTTACCAGAACGCATATATTGCGTGAGAAATTTCTTATCGGAAGGTGATAGGACTTCTCCGGTGACATAGTAATGATTTCCCAGCCAGTTTCGACTAATAGCTTTTTTAGCTCGCCATAAGAGAAAAGGTGATAGTAGCGGTAAATTGTTTTTTCTTTTAGCCTCCAGGGGATTTGCCGCTCTTTGGGTTTGAACCAGAACCCTGGTTGTCCGTGGTTCCATACGGTTAAAAAGGCCTCGCCCTGGGGCTTTAATACCCGCTTTAATTCTACGAATGCTTTTCCCCTTTCCTCTCTGCCTTTGATGTGGTGGTAAGTGGCCACTGATATTGCCCAATCGAAGGTATTATTGGGGAAGGGCAGGAACAAGGCATCAGCGGCCATTAAGTTGACATAAAGCTTAAACTTGGCAGAATATCTCAGAGCTTGCTTGAGCATGGCTGGGGAAGAATCTACCCCCCAGAGTTCAAAGCCCTGGCTGAAAGGCAAGAAGTCCGGTCCGTGAGCGCAGCCCACATTTAGCAGCTTTCCGCTTTGCCATCTTGCCGCCAGCTCCTCTAGCTCTTCTTTTAATAAAGGCCAATGCCTCACCCGATACCAGCTTTCAGCTATTTGGTCGAAAACTTCTCTATTTGTGGTCATAGATACACTTTGCTAAACTTTAGCATATTATAGTGAAATGCTCATGGTCGCA
>Ga0209986_10001695_pt1 | contig 20925 bp, 20 predicted proteins | sample BlataG_FD_183168 | JGI IMG/M metagenome (GOLD analysis project Ga0209986, IMG submission 183168) | Deep subsurface microbial communities from Black Sea to uncover new lineages of life (NeLLi) - Black_00105 metaG (SPAdes) (version 2) | ecosystem: Environmental > Aquatic > Marine > Oceanic >... | reverse complement strand
AATTCAAAAGCGATTCGTAAAAAAATTAATTGAGAATAAAAATAGTATTGAGATTTTGGAAGATTTAGAGGATCCAAAAGAAAAATTACAACTTTTATATTTGATAGATCGTATAATTAGCTTTTTTCATTTAGAAATGAGATTTGATTTTTCTCATATTAAAGAATACATTTTAAATAATATGAGTGAATGGTTAAGTACCATTCCGTTAGTTACTTTAAAAAACCCTGACCTCTATTTTTGTGGGATTTATTTAGCAAACATTTTTAATTTAAAAATACAAAAAGATAAAATAAAGAAGTTTTTAATGGATTTATATGAAGAAGGGATAGATGAGTTTGAAGCGCCTTTAGTACAAGCTACTGATGGAGTATATTACCTATTAAAAGCTACAAATTTTATGAAACTGTGGCTTCCAAATTCTCAACTTAATAGATTAATAGAAACTGATTCTAAATATTTCGAGCAATCTTATCTAAAGAATTTAGAAACATCTCAACTAGTTGTAATTTTAAAAATTTATAATCTTATTCATGCTCGTAACATAGAAGAAAATATTTATGCAATATTGGAAGAATTAGAACATAGAATAACACCGGAAGGAATAAAGCAATATAGAGATGGGTTTTTTTCATCTGAAGCGACTTATTATATATTATTTTGTAATTATATGAGAAATACTTTAGAAAAGGTAAAAGATTATGACCTTTTATCAAGTACTATATCTAGAATTTATAGAAATTTAGAACTTCTTGAATTTTCAGCAGATATGAATTTTGATTTGATTTCCGAGCTGTTTTACGCATTAGAAATTCTTAAGTTATTTAATTGCATTGAAACTCGACACATGATTATTCAACTGGCTAAATATTTATTTCCTCCCGAGGTTGTAGAGAAAATATCTTTAAATATGGAGCTGATTAAAACTCAAGCTAGATTTAGACATTTAAAGGTGAATAGAATTACAGGAGAAACATTTTATTAATTTACACGCTTTTTCTCGTAATTTTTGTTATAGTTAATATTAGAATATTAAATAAAGTAGAAATTTTAAATTAACTCTAATCATTTTACTACGATAACAAACCATAAATTAATACTGATTTTATATGGATTTTAAAGATTTTGAATTAATATATAAGGAAAATCGCTCCGAAATTAAAAACAAGTCTAATATTAAGTTAAAACTAATTGATATTCTCGGAGAAAAAAATATTTCGACTAAAGAAGTAGACTTATTGGCTTATACAAAAGACTCTTCGATGATAGCTATGAATTGGACAATACAAGGAATAATTGCAGGTTTACCTGATTTTATAACATGGCCAGAAAATGTCATTCACATTTCAGAAATTTTAAAGCTAGCAAATCTAGAAAAAATCCCTGTAATTCCATATGCTGAAGGTTCTGGAGTTGTTGGAGGCGCAATACCTATTTATGGGGGGATAATTCTTGATATGAAAAAGTTAAACAAGATCGTGGATATAAACGAGAAAAATTTAACAGTAACCGCTCAAGCTGGAATTAATGGAATGAATTTAGAAAGGTTTTTGGAGGCAAAAGGATATACTACGGGGCATATACCACAATCTCTTTACACATCTTCACTAGGAGGCTGGATTGCTCATAGAGCTGCTGGTCAATTTTCAACCAAATATGGAAAAATTGAAGATATAGTATTAGGTATGGAAGTAGTATTACCACAAGGTGACCTTATCAAATTCAAAACGATTGCAAGAGCATCAACAGGACCTCTACTTGATAAATTATTTATAGGAGGAGAAGGAACCTTAGGAATAGTTACACAAGCAACGTTAAAAATATGGCCTGTTCCTGAAAAAAGAACTTTAATATCATACACGTTTCCTTCAATTGAAGCCTCTTTTGAAGCTGTAAGAGAAATTTTAAGGGAAAATATTTATCCTGCGGTTATCAGAATTTACGATCAATCAGAAACTAATAGGCATTTTACCGAAGTTGAGAATGCTAAAGATAAAGTAATGGTTATTTTCGTTTGTGAAGGCAACCAAAAGCTAGTTGATTTAGAAGAGATAATCACAAGAGAAGAATGTGAGAAAAATTTTGGTGTAGACTGTGGAGAGGCTCCGGTAAAACATTGGTTTGAAACCAGATTTAAAGTTACCGAAACGTCTTCGATGCCTGCTTATAAATTAGTTTTTGATACTATTGAAGTCGCGTCTTTATGGGAGAACGCAGCAAAGTTATATCATTCCGTATTAGAAGCGACCGGTAAGATAAAGGGTAATCTACTAATAACTGCTCATGTTTCACACTTTTATCCAAATGGCATTGGTATCTATTTTACTTTTGGAGGTGTCCCTCCTAAAGGTAAATCTGATCTTGAATTTTATCAAGATTGTTGGAATTCGACAATAAAAGCAGTCTTAGACGCTGGTGGTTCCATTGGGCATCATCACGGAATAGGGATTAATAGATCTCATTGGATGGATGAAGAATGGGGGAAATCTATGAATACTATAAAAGAAATAAAAAAACTCTTAGATCCTAACAATATTTTAAATCCAGGTAAAATTTATATCGATACTTGGAAGGGAGGTGAAAAGTGAATGGGTGCTTTTGAAACATTGGAGAAGTATAAATGGATGCTTCCACTCCTTAATAAAGCAGATAGGGATATTAAAGGAATTCTAATGAAAAATATGCGTTCAACAAAGAAGAACTTTTACCCAGAAGGAGAATATAAAGCAGATATTGGTAATTTAATTAAATGTATGCTTTGTCCAAATATGTGCAGGTTTGACTGTGGTACGCTTCAAGCATCGCAAACCGAAACTATGAGTCCCGCTTATAAAGCACGAATTGGGTATTATCTATCAATAGGGAAAATAGATCCTACAGAGGAAGAAAATAAAGCATTTATTGATCTTATGTATATGTGTTCCAACGAAGAGAGTTGTAAAATCTGGTGCCCTTTTGACTTTTCAGTTGTTTCTTTGTTAGAAACTGTAAGAGACGATCTAAACGATAAAGGATTAATGCCTGATTATTGTAAGGAACAAATCAGGAAATTAAAAAGCTCTAACACAATTGAAGAATACAACATTTACGATACCTATAAAGAAAAAGGGATTGAAAATGTTGAAACTGACGGTAATGACGAGGTTTATTATTATATAGGTTGCGAGTCAATGAAGTTCCCAGAAGTAATAAAGGCAAACATTGAAATTCTAAAAAAAGCTGGAGTAAAATTTTCCACCAATCTCAATAAAAAAGTATGTTGTGGGGGTCCAGCATTTAATATTAGGGATTTTGAAACAGCGAAAGGATTTGCTAATAAAAACAAAGAATTGATTGAATCTACGGGCGCCAAAGTTGTTGTATCAGATTGCCCGGGTTGTGTTTTAACGTTAACCAAGAGATATGAAAGCGCGGGAATTGAGATCGATAAAAAAATAATTCATATAGTCGAATACATTAAACAATTGCTAAATGAAGGTAAAATTGAGCCAACAAAAACTATATCTAACGATTGGAAAAAAGTAACGATTCACGATCCCTGTCTAATTGCTAGAAATTTGAACGATACATCATCTATTAGAGCCATTCTCGGTAAGATTCCAGGTTTGGAATTGGTAGAACCAACATATAATAAAGAATACGTACATTGTTGTGGGTGGAGTGGTACAGCTCATTGGGCCGATAAAGATATAGCGATTAAAGAGGCTTCTAATAGAGTTAATGAGTTAAAGGAAACTGGAGCAGAAATTTTTGTTTCTGCATGTCCTTTATGCGAATTAGGCTTGGCTTATGGACTTGAAGAAGATGAAAAAGAAAAGATTAAAATAATGGATGTGTCTGAATTATTATTTAGTGTATTATGAATTAATTAGAAAAATTGGTGAATATTGAAATAATGGGGGAATATATTTTAACCTTAGATATTGGAACGACTAATATAAAAGCGTTCCTCATTAATAAAGAGGGAGAAATTTTTGCTAATGCAAAGAGAAAACCATCTTATATTTTAGATGAAACTGGAAAGGTTGAACAAGATCCTGCTGAGATTTGGGAGTTTAGTAGGCAAGTTATGGACGAAATTGTAAATAATAATAATATTCCTGCGGAAAATATTGAAGCAATTGGAATTTCAACTCAGAGAGCCTCTTTTCTATTTTGGGATAAAAGAACTGGAAAAACATATTCAAATATCATAGGATGGCAAGATGTTAGGTCGGCATCTTATGCAGAGAAAATAACAAACTCTTTTTCGATGAAAATGGTAAGATTTATAGCTAAAATAGGTTTTTTTCTCACAAGAAAGACCAAAATGCTAACTGGCTCAATGTTAAAATTCAACACAGATCATGCCTCTGTAAGAACGGGTTTTTACTTAAAAAATAACCCAGAAATTAAAAAAGAAGTGCAAGATCCAAGTTCTAATATAATTTGGGGTACTATTGATTCTTGGATATTATGGAATTTAACTGGAGGAGAAGTTCACGCTACGGATTATTCTAATGTCTCCTCTACAGGTTTATTAGATCCTTTTACTTTAAAATGGAATTCGATAGTTTTAAAAGCATTTAAAATTCCAAAACACATTTTGCCTGAAATAAAAGAAACCGGGGGTGATTTTGGAAGCACAACTCTCTTTGGTGGTGGGATAATTAAGATAACTGCTGTTCAAGCCGACCAACAAGCATCTCTATTTGGTCAATGTTGTTTTTCATATGGAGATATGAAAATTACAAATGGTACTGGATCCTTTATTGATATCAATACTGGAAATGAACCTAAAGCCTCAAAAAGGAAGTTATATCCACTAATTGCATGGCGTTTAAATGGAGAAACTACTTATTTACTTGAGGGGGTAAGTCACAATACGGGGAACATTATTGATTGGATCCAGAAGGAATTAGGTCTATATAAAGATCCTTCTGAAACGGAATCGATGGCATTAAGTGTAGATTCCACCAACGGAGTCTATTTTCTACCAACCTTCTCGAGTGGAATATCTTACCCTTATTGGGATCACACAGCTAAGGGTAATATTTTTGGAATAAGTCTTGATACAAAAAAGGAGCATATTGTTAGGGCTGTGTTAGAAGGAATTAGTTATAGAATTAAAGATATTGTTGAAGGCATTTTAGCTGATATTAATATTTCAGTCGAAAAAATAAAAGTGGATGGCGGAGTTTCAAAAAATAAATTTTTTCTTCAATTCTTATGCGACATATTAGGAACTGAGGTTGAACATTCACAAAACCCAGAAACAACGGCTTTGGGAGTAACCTTTATGGCAGGGTTGGTTACAGGTTTTTGGAATTCAAAAGAAGAATTAATGTCTATCAGAAAAATAGAAAACATATATAAACCTCAAATCAACGAGCAAGAACGCAAAATTAAGGCTTCTTATTGGAATGATATTATTAAACGGTCATTAAATTATAAAAACAATTAATTTTTTTTATTTCTATTTTTTAGAAGTTTTTATTTCCGAAGTCCAATATGCGAATTAGGATTGGCTTATAGCCTTGAAGAAGATGAAAAAGAAAAGATTAAAATAGTAGACGTGTCTGAATTATTAAATAAAGTACTTTAATATGAAAAAGTTATTTTTAATTAATTTATTTAAAATATATTTTTGAAGTGATTAAATGAGCGATTTAATGTGTGTTTTTGATGTTGGAACAACAGGTACAAGAACAATGATTTTCGATATAAACGGGAAAGAAATAGCTCGGGCTTATGAAGAGTATCCCGTTGTAGAACAACCGGTTGGAATCTCAGAGCAGGACCCAATAATATGGTGGAATGCTATCAAAAGTACTTGTAATAAAATTGTAAAAAGTGGAGTAATAGACCCAAATGACATAATTGGAATTTCAGCAGCGTTTCAAAGGGCAACCACGACCATCATTGATATAAATGGTGAAGTATTATATCCAGCGCTTACATGGATGGACGAACGAGAAGAAACTAATTTTAAAGGATTCTTAGAAGAAGGAGGATTACGGAGAGCAATTCCAAAAATACTCTGGCTGAAAAATAATGAATCTGAATTATTTAATAAAACTTTTAAAATAATTTCCACAGACTCATATATTTACATGAAATTATGTGGAGCGTGCGTTACAGACCCCACGAATGGAATATATAGTATCTTAAATATGGAGACATTGCAATGGGACGCTGGTCTTGCTGATCTATACAATCTGCCACTAAATTTATGGCCTGAACTTAATACTCCTGGTGAAATAATTGGTGAGTTAACAAATGAAGCTGCAAAAAGTCTAGGTTTAAATCCAAATATACCAATCATAATGGGAGGTGGAGATCAACAATGTGCTGCTTTAAGTTTAGGAGTAATTAATAAAGGGCAAGCAAAGGTGACCTTTGGGACGGGGACATTTGTGGATTTAATTGTTGATGGGCCTATGAAACCTGCGGGGGATGTACCAATTTTCTCCTTACCACATGTTATTAGGGGAAAGTGGTTTATAGAAGGCACTATGCCTGGGACGGGGACGGCCTTGAAATGGTTTAAAGACAACTTTTCACAACTTCAAATCAAAGAATCTGAGGAATTAAATAGAAATATTTACGATATTTTGACAAAAGAAGCAGAACAGGTTAGTCCCGGAAGCGCAGGTTTACTATTTATTCCATTGTATATATTCAGAAAAGGGACAATTCATGGATTAAGCTTAAATCACACAAGAGGTCATATGATTAGAGCAATAATGGAGTCTGCTGTTTTAAGTGCTCAAATGTATCTAAATATATTAGAAGGTATGGGAAAAGTTAAAATAGATGAGTTAAAAGTAGATGGAGGCGGTATGAATAGCGATTTTTGGGCACAAATGCTTGCAGATGTTATGTTCAAAAAAATAATGATTCCAGAAATCAAAGATGGTGCTGCTTTAGGAGCTGCAATTCTAGGCTTCTATGGACTTGGTAAATATAACAGTATAGAAGATGCAATTGAAAAAATGGTAAGATTTACTGACGTTAAAAACCCAAATAAAGAAAATTCAAAAATTTACAAAAAACTAGGTCGAATCTTCATGTCCACTGTACTTGAAATTAATGAAAAAAAACGAATAACAAAAAACATATAATTTTTTTCTTCTCTATTTTTAAGTAAAGTTAATATATCTGAAAATTATTCACTAAATTTCGTTTTTCCGAGTAGTAGTTCTTTAAATTTTTCAGATGAACCTTCTAAATTTAAATGATTTTCATTTTAGAAAAGTATTTGTTTGTACTTTAATTTACATCATTAAGCCCAATAAATAAAATTTTGATACCATGCCCTTCTTTAAAAACCAAGAAGGTTATAACCTGTATTACGAAGATATCAACGGCGAAGTTAAAGATAAAAATGAAGGTACGATTATTTTGCTTCATGGTTTCGCCTCCTCAGCTTCATTTTTCAAAGGGCAAATACAAATGTTGAGAAAAAACTACCGTATCATAGCTTTTGATGCATTAGGGCATGGGAGAAGCGATCATCCTGTAGAAATAAATCTTTCTAAGAATTTAAGGCACGATATCATAAGAGATCTTGAGGATTTATTAGAGAATTTAAGTGTAAATGAAAGATATGGAATTATTGGACATTCTCTTGTTGGAGGTATGATCGGACAATTAGTTTGTATGAAATATCCTGATGATGTAGAATTCTTAATTTTGTTAAATTCAGGATACATAATGATTGATAATGTAGTTAGAAATATTTTTTACAACCTACTTCCATATTTTATCCGTATGAATTTTTTGGATGTGGTTGCCAATTCTGTTGAGGATATTTTAGATAAAATTATACCCTATATTTTAACTTCGTTGGTTGACTCTTTAAATGGAGCGAGAATGACTAAAGACGAATTGTATATGCTTATTGAAGATCAGATATTTAGTATGATAAATGAAATAAATGAGTACAATCCCTCTGGAATTAGGTGCCCCACGCTGATTATTGGTGGAAGATTAGATAATTTTGCTCCTGAACAAATGTCGGAAGAACTCCATAAAATGATTCCAAATTCTAAACTTGAAATTATTGATATGGCGGGACACTTCGCCCCAGCTCAACGTACGGATATAATTAATCAGTTAATATGCGAGTTTATTAAAAAGCACAAATAATAATATCTTAATTATATTCCATTTTCTTGTTGTTTACATAATTATGAATCCAATTCTTAAAGATAATAATACAACAATTTCTTTTTTTAAAGAAGAAGTGCGAGAATTTGTTAGAGTACGCAACTGGGCTAAATTTCATACTCCAAAAAATTTAATTCAAGCACTTAGTATTGAAGTTGCAGAATTATCCGAAATTTTTTTGTTTAAAGATTATTCGCTTGAAACTATTTGTAAGAATAAGGAAATATTAGAAAGGCTCTCTGATGAGATTGCAGACGTGTTTGTATATTTAATTAGCCTTGCAAATAGCGTAAATGTAGATCTAACTGAAATTTTTATCAAAAAAATGGAAAAAAATAGAAGTAAATACTCAACAGAAGAATTTAACAACGGTTCTTACCGAAAACTATGAGCTTTTAATTATTCTTAATTATTTTTGTGTTAATAATTTCAGTATAAAATCTATTATAAGGGTTTTTATGCTTTTTTATCTTAATTATAAACATGGTAACTGACAAAATAGATGATATAATTAGAAGTCAATTCGATAAGACCTTAGATGAGACTAATTTTTCATTTTTAGGTGAATTATATAAGGGAAAAGTGCGAGATAATTACATAAAAGACGATACTAGAATTATAATTGCTACAGATCGTTTGTCTGCTTTTGATCGCGTTATTACTACGATTCCATTTAAAGGGCAGATACTAAATCAAATCTCGTCTTTTTGGTTTGAAAAAACTAAAAATTTAGTGAAAAATCACATTATTGCCATTCCAGATCCTAATGTTGCCGTTGTTCATCAGTGTGAAATGATTCCAGTGGAAATGATTGTAAGAGCGTATATAACTGGAACCGCGTGGCGTAGTTATACTAAAGGAGAGACAACTTCTGGAATTGTTTTACCGAGCGGTTTAAATAAAAATCAAAAGTTAGACGACATTATATTAACTCCTTCTACTAAAGCGAAGAGTGGTCATGACATATATATCTCAAGAGATACAATCTTAAAAGATAAGATAGTTGATAAAAACATATATTTACAAATGGAAGACGCTGCTGTTAAATTGTTCAAATTTGGCCAAGATTACTGTAACAAAAACGGACTTATATTAGTCGATACGAAATACGAATTTGGTTTGAAAGATGGAGAATTACTATTAATCGACGAAATACACACTCAAGATTCATCAAGATTTTGGATATTAGAGAGTTACGAGGAAAGATTTGAAAACGATGAAGAACCTGAAATTTTAGATAAAGAGATATTTCGGGGTTGGTTGATGGAGACTTACCCCAAAATATTCCCAAATATTAAGCCAGATCAAGATATACCTCCAATTTCCTCAGAAATTAAAATTGAACTCGCAAAAAGATACATGAAAAGCTATCAAAAGATTACAGGGTTAGAATTTAAAGCTGATGTCATGGATGTGATGGAGAGAATTGTTAACAATTTGAAGAAAGCAAATTATTTATAGCTCTTAGGAAAAGATTTAAATAAGATTTAATAGTAATTTTTTTATCATGTTTATTTTTGTTTTATTGATTGGAATATTTGCATTGTTTATGGCTGGCTTTTTTGCGCTGATTATCGATTTAAATTCCACAAAAAGAAATGAAAACAGAGTTATGGACAAAAAGCTGCCAAAACTCGGTAAATACAGTTTTCTATTCAACCTTTTTGCATTATTACTCTTAGTTTTAGTTAGTTTTATGCAAGTATAATAGATTAGATTCAATTTAGGGGCTTTAAATTTTATTAGGTAAAAAATTAATCATTATTGTCGCATTTTATTGATGAAAATTATTTATTAATTAATAAGAACTATTAAAATTATTACTGACCTTTTTTTCATAAATGTATCAATCAGAATTTGAAATAGAAATCTCGTTGGAGAACAAACCTGCTGCTCGCGATCCCGTAGCTGAGACCATAAAAAGAGATTTGCTCGCAAAAAAAGGATACGATATAATATCCAAAGTTCGGTCGGGTCAATATTTAAGAATCATTCTAAAGGCGAATAATGAAGAAGATGCCAAGGAAATTGTTACAAACATGTGTAACGATTTAAGAATATTTAATCCAGTCACACAGAACTTAAATATCATAAATGTGAAGAAATTATGACTATTAAGATTGCTGTTGTTCAGTTTCCTGGAGCAAATTGCGATTTAGACGCAATGCATGTTTTGAATAATGTTATTGGAGTTGAAACCATCTTAGTTTGGCATAATCACTTTAAAGAAGTCGAGTTTGATGGCGTTATTCTTCCAGGAGGATTCTCATTTGGAGATTATTTAAGAGCGGGCATCATTGCAGCCCATAGCCCCGCGTTAGATGAAGCAAGAATAATGTTAAAGGACGGTAGACCCATTCTTGGCATATGCAACGGTTTCCAAATCTTAATCGAAGCTGAATTTCTTCCTGGCGCTCTCTTACAAAATGACTCTTTGAAATTCGTTTGTAAATGGATAAATATAAGAGTAGAAAATAACAAAACTCCCTTTACACACAAAATGAAAAACGGTGATGTACTTGCTATCCCTATCGCTCATGGAGAAGGAAGATATTTTACTGATAACTTAAAGGAATTGGAAGAAAACGAGCAAATAGTATTTAAATATTCAGATGAAAATGGTAAATATACTCAAAATGCAAATCCTAATGGATCTATGGAAAATATCGCAGGAATTTGTAATTTAGAACGAAATTGTATGGGATTAATGCCGCATCCAGAACGAGCATCAGAAGCAATATTATCCCCTAAAGGTACGACACATGGTAAGCTGTTTTTTAATTCGATGGTAGAATTTATTAAAAGGAGGTTATAATAATGCCTAAAGTGAAAGTTAATGGAGACGAATTAAAAGTCGATTTAACAGAGCCAGAGGTTAAGTGGATAAAAGATACGCTTGAAAGAGACCCATCTATCACTGAATTGGGCATGTTTGATGTCATGTGGAGCGAGCATTGCTCTTATAAATCCTCTAGACCAAAATTAAAACTTTTTGAAGATGCTGAAAAAAATTACGATTACGTATTAGCTGGACCTGGGCAAGATGCAGGGGTTATTGACATAGGAGACGGTTATGCGTTAGCATTTCGAATCGAATCTCATAACCACCCTTCAGCGATAGAACCTTATCATGGTGCTGCTACGGGCATAGGTGGAATTATTAGGGATGTTCTATGTATGGGTGTACGACCAATTGCGTTATTAGACCCACTTAGATTCGGTACTCTAAAAAATAATCCACATTCTCAATGGCTTTTTAAATATGTGGTAAAGGGAATTGCTGACTATGGAAATTGTACCGGGATCCCCACCATTGGAGGTGAGGTAGAATTTGATAAAAGTTTTGAAGGCAATTGTTTAGTAAATGTTGCATGCATCGGATTAGGGAGCGTTGAAGATTTTAAACACGCACCGAGTAGAGCATATAACCCAGGGGATTATATTATCCTTATGGGAGGCTCGACTGGGAGGGATGGCATTCATGGAGTGACATTTGCCTCAAGGACATTAACAGACATGTCTGAAGCAGATAGACCTGCAGTTCAAATAGGGGACCCGTTTACGAAAAAGATGATAATTGAAGCAACTATAGAAGCTATAAAAACAGGTTATGTAAGGGGATTAAAAGATCTTGGCGGAGGAGGGATATCTTGTGCGTTAAGCGAGTTAACAGGAGACGGTGGAACGGGAGCTAGGATAGAGATGCGTAAAATATTTACGCGTGAACCGGGTATGAATTCCTACGAAATAATGCTTTCAGAATCCCAAGAAAGGATGGCTTTTATAGTAAAACCAGAAGGTTTAGAAAAAATCTTAGAAATCTTTCGAAAGTTTGAAATGGCTCACGCAGTAATAGGCAGAACAGACAATTCTAAGGTTCTGAAGATATATGATGGCGATAATTTAGTAGTTAGTTTGCCTTCAATAGCTCTTTCAGAGTCTCCAATAATAGATCGTGAAGAAAAAAGACCTGGAATTCTTGATGATCTAATATCCCAAAAAACACCCGAACCTTCTTCTAATCTTGAAGAAAACATTTATAAATTAATAGCTTCTGAAAATATTTGCAGTAAGGAATGGATTTATAGACAATACGATCACGAGGTAGGAGTTAGATCAGTTGTAAAATGTGGAACTGGTGACTCGGGAGTGCTTAGAATAATCGGAACTAAAAAATTTTTAGCGTCGAGCGTTGGAACGAATTCAAAGCACAGTTTCCTAGATCCATACGAAGGAGCCAAAGGAGGTCTTGTAGAGGTTTGTGGGAATGTAATAGCAAATGGTGCAAGACCTAAAGCTATGGTAAATTGCTGTAATTTCGGAAATCCAGAAATTCCCGAATCTTTCTGGTATTTTGCAAATTCCGTAAGAGGTATGGCTGATTTTTGCAAAGAATTAAGAATCCCTGTGGTGGGTGGAAATGTTTCATTTTATAACGAAGACGAGGTCAATAAAACGGCAATTAAGCCTGCACCTGTAATTATGATTGTTGGTATAATTGATGGTGTTGAAAATATAATAACTTTACCGTTTAAAAAGGTAGGAAATGACATTCTTATTATTGGTGAAACCGAAAATGAACTAGGTGGGTCAGAATATCATTCAGTTATATATGATAGTGAAGGAGGGATTCCACCTAAAGTAGATGAGAAAAAAATCAAAGCAAGATGGGATTTTATTTATGAAATGTATGAAAAAAAAATGATTAAAGCCAATCACGATGTAAATAAGGGAGGATTTATAATCTCAATTGCCGAAATGTGTTTTAAAAATAAACTTGGAGCAGATTTAGACTTAAGTAGTTACAATAACAAGAATTTAAGAGACGATAAGCTTTTATTTAGCGAATCTGTAGGGAGATTTATAATAGAAACTGATCCAAAAGATTTTGAGGAAATTATGATTCTAGCTGAAAAATTTAAAGTTATCGTTAAAAAATTAGGTGTTTTAATCAATAAACCTGAAATCAATGTAAAAGGTTTAAAATCTCAAGATATTAAACTTGATATCGATAAGATGAAGGATTTGTACGACTCAACGATACCAAACCTTATGGATATTTAGTGTGGACGATCTGCTTGAAAGAAACTTGTGATACTAAAGAAGAGATTGTAAAAAGCAAAATTGAGTCTAGTCTATAGTATAGAAATTACCTCTTTTAATATTATGTTCGATCAACACGAACATTTCTAAAAAAAAAACAATAATTTCTTATACATTTGATTTATAATAATTATAGAGTTAAGATATATCGTTGAGGACGTATTATGAGAGCTCGAGCATGTATTAAATGTAAGGAATATGTAGTAATTCATGCAAATAATCCCCAAAATCAAAATAAAATTGAGCTCTTTGAAAGAAAACATCATCTTCACACGCTCATTACCGTAGATATTGATGAGATAAAGGATCAATATCAAGTTTTCAAAATTAATGGATCAACTAATTCTTCAACTATGTCAGCATAAGATCTAAATAATTAACTTATAGCAGTTCAAGTATGGAACTAAACGAATTAATAACCATATTTGGGTGTATATCTGATTCTAAGGGATTAAAAAATTGTCCTTTTCCCGTTTTAACAAGAATTCCTCTGATATTGGCATTATGAGCACCTCCAATATCTGATTCGATATCATCTCCTATTACAACAGTGTACTTAGCTAACAAATCAAGCTTCTTTAAAGCTTGTAAGAAATATTCTTTTGAAGGCTTTCCAAATATTTTTGGAGTAACATTTGCTGCGTTGGCAATCATCCACACAAAAGAGCCCGTATCTATTACGGGTTCTCCATTACGATCGAGATAATATTTATTTCCTTGCGTTCCAAGTAATTTAGCTTTATGCTTTATAACATATTTAAAAGCTATATTAAGTCTGTTAACGTCCCAATTATCGTGAAAATCTCCTATAATTACAAAATCCGGAACTTCAGAACTCTTAATTTGACGAAATTTTTGAAATTCTTCTTTAACCTCTTCAGTCGTAACCAAGTAAATTTTCTTATCGGGATATTCCGCTAAGAATTCCTTTAAAGCAATAATCGGCGTATATATCTCTCTTTCCTTGATAGAAAATCCGAATTCATTCAACATATTAAACACAGTTCTAGGAGATTTACTATCGGTGTTAGTAAAAAACAACAATTTAATGCCTTTTTTTCGTAGCTTTTCTACGGCTTCGATCGTTCCAGAAATAGGTGAACCCTTAAAGTAGAGAGTCCCATCTATATCTGCCAAAATTCCCTTTATTTGTTTCAATTAGTCTTCACAACATTTTATTTTAAATTTAATTGTGTTTTAATTCGATAAAAGACATAAAATTTAATTTAGCATATATATATAAAAAATATTAAGAAGAAGGGAAAAAAAAGAAGAGTCGTTGGTTGTTAATCCTAGTAGAGGAAAGGATAAACTTTTTTATTTTTCTGTGTTCAATTCAGGTTTTTTTAAATCATCACCTTCGATAATATGATTATTTGTGGGAATCAAATCCCATAACTATAATATTAATGTGGCTTTATAAATTTAACCCCAAGTTTCAACAAAAATTCAACAAAATTTAACGAATAATTTCAAGGAAATTTAAAATTTCAAACAAAATATTATTTACTAAAATTTGCTTTAAACAAATCACATAAAAATATTTATAACATTATCGCTAATTGTTTTATTATGAAAATCGCAATCGACATAGATGGGGTCTTACTTGATATTATTGTTTCGTATTGCGAAATATTCAACAAAAGATATGGCACTAACCATCAAAAAAAAGATGTTACTAAATGGGACTTCTTTAAAGATTGGAATGTGGATGAAAATACTGGTTTCAAAATTTTCTACGAAATATATGCTGATTCTATGAATGTTCCTTTTATTGACGAGAACGCTCCGGAAATTATGAAAAAATTAAACGAGGCATACGATGTGGACATAGTCTCAGCACGGATACCTGAATATCGTTCCTCAATAAAAAAAAAGTTAGATTTTCACAATATTAAACAGGATATTCAATATTCTGAATTAGTTTTACTACACCATCGGCCTTACGATATTAAATTAAAGCAAAGTTATGATCTCTATGTTGATGATAACCCAAACTTAGTAGAACCAATTAAGAAGTTAAAAAACAGAACATTGTTGTTATTTAATCAACCTTGGAATCAAGATATTATTAGTGAGAATAATATTTATAGAGTTCATAATTGGAAGGAAGTACATCAGAAAATTAAAGAATTATAACATTCTTTTGTATGTATTCGATTTCCGATATATTTATTAAGGCGTTTTTACATTAGAATATTAATGTTCGATTTCAGATATATCGAAATCAGACTATAATAAATTGGTGAAAATAAAATTTTTTTTGGTAAACGTTTCAGCGGTCATCAGAGCGGATCCTTATCAGGGTTAGATATCTTAGTACTTTCTATAATCGAAAATTACGACGGTATCTCGGGATATGCTCTTATTCGAAAAATCAACGATAAATTTAAAAAGTTATGGCGAGCTTCACCGGGAACAATTTACCCTTTATTGAATAGGTTAACTAAGAAAGGATATATCAACATTGAAGCAATAATCAGAAACAATCGTCAATTAAAATTATGTCGAATAACGGAATCTGGAAAAAAAGGATTAAAGGAAGTACTCAAAAACAACTTAGAACCCAGCATCAACACTTTAGGAGAATACATTAGAACTATTGTTAAAACATGGATTCCTAATGAGGAACGCATACAAGGTATGATGTCTTGCTTTCCATATCACTGTGAACCTTCATCTAGAAAAATCAATGAAGATGATTATTCTTTAATAAACATTGAACGCGTAAATAAAGTAATTAAAGAATTAGACTTTTCGAAGCATAGACTTTCAAGAAGACTGAAAGAAATTGATAAAACAATCTCTGAATACAAGGTTCTACTCAATGATTTAAAGAAGAAAAGGGAAGAAAACATGAAAATTATTGAAATCGTAGACGATGAGGATGATTTCGTAAATTTTTAATTTTCATCAATTTTAGAAATAAAATTAAAGAAAAGAGGTAAAAAATAGAATGTGTGACGACAGAAATTTTGGACCAAGAATGATGCAAGGTTGCATCCCTATTAATCCAAGAGACATAGCTAAAATGAAGCGAATGGCCCATCATTTTATGAGAGATTTTATGGGCGGTTCTATTCACCACAACATAGAAGATTTAGGAAGCGTATATTTAATTACCGTACCATTGCCAGGACGCACTAAAGAGGATGTTAAAGTATCGCTTATCAATAAACATCTAAATGTAACAGCAAGCAAGCCGAAAGTACCAGAACTTGAAAAGAATAAAGAAAAGTCTGAAAAACAAGGATCTCCTTTTGCGTTTAGAGGATTTACATTCGTAGACGTAAACATGGACATCCCACTTCCCGCTGACGCAGACGAAAATACGATATCTTCTAAATTGACTAACGGTCTTTTAAGGATTACAATAGGAAAGAAACCTGCTAAAAAGATAGATATTAACGAAGAATAAAACAATTAACATACATCTATCGAAAAATAAGGCGGAGCGCTTTAGAATTATTTACTTACCGACTTCACGAGAGTTTTTAAGTAAAAATTTTACTCTAAAGCTCCCCAATAAATATTTTTTTTTTTAATCTTTTTATTAATTATCTCAATATTAATAATTTAGCTGATTTTAATAAGAAATAATAGAAAATATATTAAAAAAAAAATTAAGTTTAAATAAAAAAGTTTTAGAATTATCTTTTATGTCTCCTATCTCTAATAACTAAATAAACAACTAATACAACGCTGCAAGTTGGTACTAGTATTAGAATTAAATAAAACAGCCATTCTGAATTGGAACTGGTTATTTGATAGATAACCGTATCACTTATGTCTTTTACCGTGAATGAGGACATAATCCCCTTATCTCCGTATGATATTTCGACAGTGTAATCTGTTAAACCATATCGTTTAAATATAAGTGTTGATCCGCTTACCGAAGCATTTTCACATCCAAGTTCAGTAATTAGAGATTCCAAATAATCACTATGTGGTTCTGCGATTGCTAAACCTTTGAAAGTGAGTCGCCAGAGAAATTCATCTGCGCTTACATTTGGAAAGCTATAGCCCGAAAATTTAATATAAAGGTTTCCGTTAAGATCCTCAGCGAGGTTATTATAATCGTCCAACATTGCTTTGTAATCTAAAGGATTCTGAAGGATTAGGATTCCATCGGAATAACTCGGACTCTCCTTATAGTCATTACTCGTATAATTCCATACAGCACGTAATCCATACCATAAGCTATAATCGTTTGTATAGTTAGCATTGATCGTAGTTTCGTTGTATCCTTGCAATTTCATTATGCTTAAGAGTATCATGGTTTCTGTAAAATTGAAGTATTCAGGCATGAATATTGATGTAAGAACATCATATGTGTCCCATACATTGGCTACCCATCCTTTTAGAGTTGTTTTGCTTTTTGCATTTGTTATATTTGCCTCTCCTTCAAACCAATCGCTCGGTGTTAAATTAGAACCAACAGTGGTTTTCCAATCAGCGCTATTATAAAGCGTTACTACGAAATCGTCAGTTCCTTTCGTTAAAGTATGTTGGTAAGTTGAGCTAGCTACTATCGTTGTAGATAGAATTCCAATAAGAAATAGGCTAAGTATAGTTAAGCTCAGTATGCTTGTTCTGGTTTTACTTTTAATTAACGTCATTTTACAATTGCCTCCTTTTGAATAAAATTGCTGCTAACACAAAAAATACTACGATATACACAAGTAATAACGTTGTTCCCATAGCTATACTAGGTGTTACCCAAGAACCAAATGTAAAATGGCCCCCCATACCGCCAGGACCGCTTCCACCAAATGAATATTCGACATATCTTGGATCTGGAAATGGATTCTGGAGTATTGAAGTAATTAAATTACCCAAATATGCCAAAGAGTATAGAGGCTCAAAGGTATCACCATAAAATAGTGTAACAATCTGATCTGCTATATTAAATCCCATAAGAAGTATTATTAAAGTTATAATGATTGTTATATTCACATTTTTCATAAAAGAACTAAATAAAGTCACAAAGCTGCTCAGCGCAATTACGTATAGTACAGCAAAACCATATGAATAGAAGATTCGGATATTAATTGGACCACCGTAATAAAAGAAACCCATAAGCCCGAGAACGAAGTAGTAAACGGTAACAATAAATACGACGAGAATTAAATTTCCAAGATATTTCCCTATTATCAATTTATATTTGTTTATTTTTGGAAAAACTATAAAGCCAGTTCTTTTGTCAAATTCAGAACAGATAATCCCTGAAAAAAACAAACATGCAGCAAATAGGGTTATAAACGAAATAAAGCCTAATCCGTTACTAAAGAACTCCGCTTGCGTGTTTGATAAGAGATAATTAGGAAAAAGCTGCAAGATATAGCTTAGTAACACTGAAATTAAAATTGCGATTATTGTAAAGAAGTATAACTTTTTTCTCTGCATTTTCATTTCAAAGATTATTGTGTGATATATTGGTGTTATTCCAATAAGAGATTCATTTTCATTACTCATCTTTAAAATCATCTCCTTTTAATTTATTTGATCCTTCTGGTGTGTCATTTGTTACCATTTGTGAATAGACTCTTTCTAATTGAGTTGTTTTTGGCTGAGTAAATGAGACGATTGTGAAATCCGACTCGAATTCCTTAACTAAAATTTTCAAGATTTCTCCTTTAGATTCTCTTTTTCCATCAAAATACAGTTTCAGACCTTGATGTTCTGGATTATACTTTATTGGAATTTTAGATATGTTTGGATCTAAATTCTGATCCAAGTAAGGATTAAGTTTTTCAACCATTCGATTAAGTAAAGGAGCTAATTTCTCAGCATCAAGTGGTTTGAGTAGTAGGCAATTTATCTCGCTTGTTTTTAAGGTAAGTGCTAGATTTTCAACAGTATCGAATCCTATTATTTTACCATAATTTATTAACGCGATTTTATCACACACTTCAGAAATTTCATATAGCATGTGCGAAGCTACAAAGATAGTTTTTCCCAACGATTGAAGTTTTCTAATATACCTACGTATTTCAATGCGAGCCAATGGATCTAATCCAGTTTGTGGCTCGTCTAATATTATAATCTCCGGATCGTGTAGGATTGCTTGAATGATTCCTAACTTTTGCGTCATACCTTTAGAATAGTTTCTAACCCTTTCATATTTCCATTCAGATAGTTTAAAGAGCTCTAAAAGTTCATCGATTCTGCCCTCTAATTTATCTTTTGGATATCTCTGAATTTTTGCAAAGTACTTGAGTAATTGATATCCTGTCATGTTATAAAAATTAGGAATATCGATTAAAAAACCCATTTGACTAATTGTACTTGATACATCTTGCAAATCTCGCAAATCGCTATGGTTTGTTCTAATTAAGATTTTACCTGAATTTGGTCTGAGAATTTTCGCAATCATTTTTATCACGGTCGTTTTTCCCGCGCCGTTTGGACCTACCAGTCCGATAGTTTCTCCTCTACATACTTCGAGATTTATGCTGTCTACTGCGGTAAAATTACCAAATTTTTTTGTTAAGTTTTCTAGTTTAATTACTGTTTCTGACATTTTTTCTCAATTTTTAATTTATATTTATAAGAATATCTTAAGAAAAATAATACTTTTTTTTATATTTAAAGCATTTATAGACCAATTTATATAATTTTATTTATTAATTTGATTTTTTTATTACTAATCTTTTAAACCGTAATATCATCTTCATTTCGATTTTTATCATCCAATTCTGTAATCTTATCTTCAATCTTTTGAAGCTTTTGGTTTAAAACTTCAATTCTTTTGTTTATAAAAGTTCTCTGGAATTCCAATATTTGTAATGTTTCAATTTCAGGTTTATGAGCCACTCTAGCAAAAGGAGACATTTGATCAAAAAATTCATTTACTTCAGTACTATTTAATTCGTCTTTAATTCCAAATGTAGAAGTGATAATAGATCTCATAGATTCTCTCATTTCTTGCTCCTTTTTAATCATTATTTCAAGCGTATTCTTACCGTCATCTGTGATTTCGTAAGTTATTGTTTTTTCATCTCTATCTGGTGTCTGAATCGATCTTATTAGATTTTTTTCTCGTAAGTCTTTTAGAATTGTATAAATTGTTGAGTCCGTGGGTTCCCACCCTCCAAATGTGCGTTCTTCTATAACTTTTTTAATCTGACGACCGTGCATAGGTTCTTTCTCTAAAACCATTAAAATGAGGGTACTAATAAATCCCTTTTTCATTGCTTTTCCAAATTTCCCGGCAATTCTTTCAACCAATAAGCGTCAATCTCAAAGATATATTGATTATTTTTATTAAAATCGAAATGTATCAGTTATCGATATAATTATTATATCGGTTTCCGTTATAAACTTTAGTCTTCTAATAAATTAGAATTTTGATATTCCAACCAATTAATTATAACTCTGCTAGCTTAATTAATCTGAACATTTTAGCGTTAATTAAAATCAAAAATAACAGGAAAAAATTTAAATTCTTGTTCTCAAATTAAAAAATTTAAAATTTAAATTGTAGAAAAAAGAAATGGGCATTATAATGTATAGATAGAAACTTCTGGAAAGATTTTTTCATTAAATTAATCGAAAAAACTTCTTAAAAATAGAATAATACGCTTAAATATATTAATCGTGAAATGTTTGCGTGTTATAGATATATTGTTCGAGTATTATTGTACTATTGTGATTTTATTGTGGTCACAT
>Ga0209986_10001693_pt1 | contig 20938 bp, 16 predicted proteins | sample BlataG_FD_183168 | JGI IMG/M metagenome (GOLD analysis project Ga0209986, IMG submission 183168) | Deep subsurface microbial communities from Black Sea to uncover new lineages of life (NeLLi) - Black_00105 metaG (SPAdes) (version 2) | ecosystem: Environmental > Aquatic > Marine > Oceanic >... | reverse complement strand
TGAATGGATTACATATAGACCTACGAGACAAGATACTTAAAGCAACGCCCGATATCATGGTTCTCAAATTTCACAATGAGCCTATAGACAATTATACTGCCCTGCAGAAGAAAATTGAAGAGACTCCAGATGTTGTAAAAGCATCACCATATATCTTTACAAAGACAATAATAAAGGGCAAGAAAAATAGAATAGATGGGATAATGGTAAGAGGAGAGATGGAACCGCCAGATGTGAAAAACAACATTATATGGGGAGAATATAATACCGGAGAAAATGGAATAGTTCTGGGCAAAAACCTTGCAGATATTCTTGGTGTTTTTATACATGACACCATCACACTTTATGGATTTCCATATGCTAAGAGCCCTAGTTTGTTCAATTTAAAGGCAAAGAGTTTCATGGTCAGAGGGATATTTGATATAGGACTTTACGACTTTAACTCATCCCTTGCGTACGCAAACTTATCATTGCTTCAGGACTTGTTTTTATTTGGAGATAGAGTTACAGGTATCGAGGTGGAGATAGAAAATATCGATAATGCAGACAAGATAGCAAAGAGTATAGAAAAAAATATAGGTTATCCATACTATGTAACAAGTTGGAAGGAACTCAATACCAACCTGTTTGAAGCACTCGCACTTGAGAAATTTACAATGTTTGTACTTCTTACGCTTGTAATCGTGGTGGCAGCCTTCAACATCGTTGCGACATTACTTATGACCGTGATTGGCAAGACAAGAGAAATAGGAATTCTTCTTTCCATGGGAGCTTCTCCATCATCTATAAGAAAGATATTCATACTTCAGGGACTGATTATGGGAATTATTGGAACATCTATGGGGGTTGTAATTGGATGGACTACTTGTAAACTGCTTTCAAAGTATCAATTTATAAAAATACCAGCAGATGTTTATAATATAAGCACCTTACCGGTATCTATGCAATCAACTGACTTTTTAATAGTATCAGTGGCTGCAATATGTATATCCCTTCTTGCAAGTCTCTATCCTGCCTGGAGAGCATCAAAGCTTGAGCCCGTGGAGGCAATAAGATACGAATAACATTACTATTTTGTCCACTTTTGGAGAGAGAAATTACCCGAGCGGTCCCGTGCCCTTATTACAAGGTGTTTTGTGTCTTCTTTCAGAGTTATCTCAAATCTCTCTCTTTTTTCGTCAAATATTCCATCTATTGGGAATATTGAGGTGAATTTGGATGCGTTTTCTGAATACTCAAGAGATGCTATTTCACTCATAATGTCACCAACGATTATTACCGCCTTCTTCTCCTTAACTTCTATATTAATATAGGGGGAGGTATTATCTATCCTGTATACAGCAGAAATCTTAGATGAAGAAAGTGCATAGTCAACCGGATTTGACGGAGCATCGGACACCTCTACCTTAAATTCATAAGATCCATCAGGGAATGCATCCCTGTCAACAGTAACTACAGTATCAGTAATACCTTTCTTCAACTCAACCCACTCCCCACCCTGCTCTCTATAGTATACATTGAATAGGAGAACATCTCCATCAGGATCACTTCCCGACAATGTTAGTGCGCCAAGTTCAGGGTTCAGGTTTATTTCCCTTATAAAAGGCTTCTGGTTAAGTGGTAAATATGCAACCTGAATACATTTTATACGGGATGAACTGTTCTTTATTTTTGCTCGCCATCTTATAAAACGGTTGGGGGAAGAGATTATTTCTCCATTTTTTGCTATTTTTTCCCATTTTTCCCATGTAATATCCGGATTCTCTGTATTACCCGACCTTGTTTCAAATAGAATTTTTCCGTCCCCCTCATACGTAAGTCTACCCCATTTGCTTACTCCTCCAGCATCAAACGAATAGGATTCAACAATGCCTTTCTCCGGTGGTTTATTAGTCAATCTGTATATGCTTACGAATTTAGACAATCCAAAGTAGCCATCACTGCTAATTGAGGATATTGCAGTTGGAGATTCATGTATCACATCAAATTTCCCGTCCTCATATATTCTGTATATCCTCTTTTCAGAAGCACAGAGAAGCATATTTCTATATTCCACAATTCCCTTTGCTATACCCGGAATTTTGGCAACCTCTTCCGGAAGACCGTCATCTCTTATTCTCTTTATCACCGATATTGTATCAAGACAATGTGAAAAATATAATACATTACCTATTTTCACTATCCCTGATATCTCTCCACCACTACCATCGTACAATCCTCTTGGTTGTCCATCCTTTGGAATGATAAATAATACCCCTCCATCTCCAGTTCCTACATATATATCTTTGTCTATCAGAATAACACGGGATGCGTTCGCCCTCCCCGTTTCGAGTAATGTATCCACATACCCATTCCTTATCCGAAATACCAGCCCATTACCACCTGTTCCACATATTATTTGCTCATTACTGGCTATGACTATATCCCATATGAACTCCTCCTCTGAATCAAATATAACTTCTTCCCTACCTCCCTTATCTATCTTATAGATTTTTCCTCCTGGTGATGTTCCTGCGTATATATATCCTTCATAATCAGCAAGGGTAAGCACATTTTTCTCTCCTGAGTCAAAAAACAACTCTCCTTTACCTTTATTGATCCTGTATATCTTTCCTTCTTGTCCCGTAGCAATATATGTTCCATCTTTCGTAGGAAGTATATCCCATATATACATATCCTGCGTATTGAATATTGAATCTACATCGTACGAGACTGCAACGCTGCCATCTCTTGATATCCCTGTCTGATGAAACACACACTTGGAAAAATCTCTTACCTCCCAATATGATGTGGTAACTCCCAACAATACGGTTAAAATATAAAGCATACTTAATACCCCTTTTTTGTAAGGTAGGCCTTAAGTGAATCTCTCCAGTGCGGCATATTACTTATGCCAAGTGCCTTTAAATTTCTGTTTTCAAGCACGGAATACTTCGGACGGATTACCTCTGACGGAAACTCATTTGATGTGATGCGGACAAGCTTCACATCAAGTCCTACAAACGAAAATATATTTTTTGCAAACTCATACCACGAGCACTCTCCCTCACTTGTTATGTGATATACTCCGTATGTATTGGTCTTTACAAGTTCGTATATCTGTTGCGCAAGATGAAGCGTATATGTAGGAGTCAATATCTCATCCGTTACCATCCTTACCTCATCCCCATTCTTATATGCGAGCATCTTATCCACAAAATTTGTTCCCTTTGTAATACATTTATGAATACCATAAAGTCCAGAGGTTCTTATAATGAAATATTTGTCAGTAATATATCTCGTATAATATTCGCCAGCAAGTTTTGATAAGCCGTAGGTATTGAGAGGCCCCGGTAGATCATCTTCAAGGTAAGGCTTGTTCTTTTCCCCATCAAATACATAATCAGTTGAAATATAAAGAAGCGAGGATTTTATCTCTTTTGCTGTAGTTGCAACATTTCTTGCACCTATTGCGTTTATCTTGAATGCCTTCTCCGGGTCTTTCTCGCACAGTGAAACATTTGAAAGAGCAGCTGTGTTGATAATGAGATGAGGCGATAAAGGAGAAATAACACTTTTTAGTTTATCCTTCTCAAGAATATCAATATCCTTCTCTGTAAGAGAAATGATGTTTTCATCTTGAAAAACCCTTACAAGGTCGGACCCTAACTGCCCATCCGCTCCTATAATAGCAATACGCATATAGCACCTTTAAAATTTTACCTCTGGAGCTGCTTCTTCTCTCTCCTCTGTCTCAAAGTAGGGTAAAATTTCTTTGTGGAACCATCCAGCAAACATCTTACCGGGAAACCGTTTTATTATGGTGTTATACACTCTTACTTTCTCATTGTATCTCATCCTTTCAACTGCAATTCGATTTTCAGTCCCCTCGAGTTGGTCCATTAGTTTCAAAAAGTTCTCATTCGCCTTCAGTTGGGGATAGTTTTCAACAAGTGCAAGAAGTCTCCCGAGTGCCATACCAAGTCCCCTTTCGCCTTCAATCCTTTCCTGTATTGTAACACTACCAGCAAGTTTGGACCTTGCTTCTGCTATATTTGTGAATACCTCTCTTTCATGTGTCATATATCCTTTTGCAGTCTCGACAAGATTTGGTATCAGGTCAAATCTTCGTTTCAGCTGGCTTTCAACTTGTGCCCATTGGTTGCGCACACCCTCTTCCAAAGTTACAAAGCGATTGTAGTAAGATATTATCGTTATAACGGGTATTATAACAACTATCAGAACCACAATCACTATCACCGCTATAAGCTTACGCATAACACCTCCTTTGTTATAGAATTATTGGTTTGTCTTTTTATTCCAACCCAGTTTCCTTTGCAAAATCTCAAAAAAGGACATATCAAATTTTATCAATTTTATGGTATGTTCTCCTGCTTTTATAGTTATTGGCGTTCCATTATTCACAGATGATTTAATTTGACCATCGCAACATATTGTAGATTTTCCCTGTATTGGTATTAATGTTATCGCACTTTTTGAAGGTAGAATGAGGGGTCTCATAGACAGCGTATGAGCGCATATAGGGGTAATTAGTATTACATCCAGGAGTGGAAATACTATAGGTCCACCAGCAGATAATGAATAGGCTGTACTACCTGTGGGTGTGGCTATTATAAGGCCATCACAGGATATTTCCGACAGGTGTTTCCCATCAACCGAAATCTGTAGACCTATCATTCTTCCTGCCTCGTTGGTGGAAATAACAACATCGTTAAAGGCAAAAAGATTTCTATCTCCTAAATTTAGGGAGAGTGTAATACGCTCTTCAATCGTGTAATCATTTTTCAAAACAAGTTCAAGTACAGTGAATACATCCTCTTCTTTTATATCTGTGAGGAAGCCAAAACTACCGAGATTTACCCCAAGAATGGGGATATCGTATAACTCTACGAGTCTTGCAGCCCTTAAGAATGTTCCATCACCACCCAGAGCAAGTATAATATCTGCTGATGATACCTTTAATTCGTCTAATACGGTTATATCCCTTTCCTCGAGCCATGAAGTAATCTTAGGCACAAGAATCTTACTGGATGGTTTATTCGGATTTACCACTATTCCAACTCGCATATGCATACCCTCTCTTTGTTGTTGTAATCCATCTCTATTTTAACGTTGTCAAAATAAAGGTTTGCAATTTTCTCTACTTCCTCCCATTCATCATCACCAATTTCAAAAATCAATCTACCATTTGGTTTTAGATAACGCGGAGTATCAGAGAGTAATCTCCTAATGAAAGACAATCCATCCTCACCACCATCTACGCTCTCTCGAGGCTCAAAATGTCTTATTTCAGGAGCAAGAAAAGCTATCTCTCTAGTCGGGATGTATGGTGGGTTTGATACTATCACATTAGCCTTCGGTAATTTCTTGTATGGCTCAAAAAGTGAACCCGACAAAAGATATACCCTTTCTCTGAGTCCGAGTCTCACTTTGTTCATTTGGGCAAACTTAAGGTCTGCTATGTCGGATGCGTATACTAACAAATCTGGAATGAGTTTTGCGAGTGATAAGCCTATAACTCCGCATCCCGTTCCAATATCATATACTATCGTCGAGTGACTATTGAGTAGATAGTCTCTCGCTTTTAGGACAAGAATCTCGGTCTCAGGACGTGGTACAAAAATACCTTCTCCTACATAGAATGTGTAATCAAGAAAATCACACTTGCCAATTATATATTGAATTGGCTCTCTCTTGATACGTCGCTTTACCATCTCAAGAAGTACTGTCTCATGAGAAGGGCTCAATTCTTCTTTATAAGAAAACCAAAAATGATTATTGGTTTTGCCGAGAATACTAGCTATCATATACTTTGTTTCAAGATCCGCTTCCTCAATATCTTGCTCTTTTAGCATTGATTCAACCCATTTTACTGTCTCGCCAATAGTCATAGCTATGAATTACTGAGTAATAGCTGTAATTATAAGTTTGTTTATTATTGTGTCCAGCTCTCCATCAAGCATACCATCCAATTTGTAAAGCGTGAGGTTTATTCTGTGATCCGTTACTCTATTCTCCCTAAAATTGTAAGTTCTTATCTTTAGAGATCTATCTCCTGTCCCTATTTGGTTTTTTCTCTCCTTTCTAATCTTCTCTTCCTCTTTGTTCTTCTTTATCTCATATAACCTTGCAAGTAAAATTTGCATTGCCCTCTGACGGTTCTTATACTGGGAACGCTCATCCTGGCATTCCACGGTTATACCTGTAGGGATATGACAGATCCTTACAGCAGTTGATAGCTTATTGACATTTTGTCCCCCGTGTCCTGAAGCTCGAAAGAAGTCCATCTTTATGTCTTTTGGGTCAATTGTAATATCTGTCTCCTTTGCCTCAGGAAGGACTGCAACTGTACAGGTTGAGGTATGGATCCTTCCTCCAGATTCTGTCACGGGAACCCTCTGCACCCTGTGTACACCACTCTCAAATCTCAGTCTGGAATATGCATGTCGTCCTTTTATAAGAAAGATAAGTTCCTTTATTCCTCTAACTTCAGTGTGCTTTACTACAATTGGTTCTACAACCCAACCCTGTCTCTCTGCGTATCTTGAATACATTCTATACAGGTCTTTTGCAAATAAAGAAGCCTCCTCACCACCTGCGCCCGCTCTTATTTCAAGAATTACATTTCTGTCAGAGTCAATATCCTGGGGAGTAAGTCTCCCTACGAGTTCCCTCCCAATGTAGTCTTTTTTCGCTTGTAAAGAAGAGATTTCCTCCGTTGCAAGTTTTGAAATTTCTTCTTCATCTGAAGCTACAAGCTCCTCCGTATCTTTTATATCTTTCAGAATTCTTCCGTAGTTATCTGCAAGCCTTACAACTTCTTGTAGCTCTTTTTGCTCTCTACTGAGCTTTACAAGTTTCTCTCTATTTCTTAATATAACAGGGTCCTGGAGAAGATTTTCGACTTCTTTTAGCCGTTCTTTCTTTTCCTTTATCTTGTCGGATATGAGTCTATCTATATCCATAAGTTCTTTGAAGGAGATGGGTCTACAATTTCCTGAGTGAATATATTATTCTTCTTAAAAATGTTACATATGCTGCAATAATAAGAAATACAAGGAATGCAATAAATACTCTTGGACCACATAGGCTTCCGATTATCAAAAACAGCATTCTAAAGGGCCTGTCAGCAAAACCAATTTTACATTCTATCCCCAATCCTTCTGCTCTTGCTTTCGTATAACTCACCATAAAAGAACCAAACATCAAGATAACCGTAAGAGAGACAAAAAGGAAGCCATCTTTCATATAATACAGCATGATACCAAACAATGGCACGAACTCAGAAATTCTATCAAGATTAGAATCAAGATAAGCACCCTTATTTGAAACCCTTCCTTCTCTCCTGGCAACATCACCATCCAGGACATCAAACAATCCACCTGCTGTGAGAAAAATAGCAGCAAAAGGGAATCTTCCTTTTGCATAAAAAAATGCAGAGCATATAGAGAGTATAAAGCCAGATACAGTTAATAGATTGGGTGAAATATTTCTCTTTGTAAGGAATCTGGCAAAAGGTGACAATATATTCCTTCCGGCATCCTTAAATTGTTTTGTATTCATCTGTCTTTCCTTCCACTACAATGACAAATTCACCCCGCGGGGAATTCTCGGTAAAATACTCTATCATTTCCTTAATTGTTCCTCTTTTTATCTCTTCAAATTTCTTTGTTAACTCCCTCATCACGGCTATTTTTCTGTTACCAAAAACATTCAATACATCCTTTAAAAAAACTAACAATCTGTGAGGTGATTCATAAAATATCAAAGTCTCCTTATAATTTGCAACTTCCTGCAGTCTTTTTTTTCTCCTTCCGCTCCTTCTTGGCAGAAAACCTTCAAACAAGAATTTATCAGTAGGTAAACCAGATGTTACAATGGCGCTCACGAATGCAGATGGTCCTGGGATTGAAATTATATCTATCCCATTCCTGATTGCCTCTCTAACAAGATAGAATCCCGGGTCTTGAATTCCCGGTGTACCCGAATCTGTAACAAGTGCTACACTTTTACCAGATTTTATCTTTGATATAATTGTAGGTGTACGGGATATTTTATTATGTTCATAGTATGAGATAAGAGGTTTCTTTATATTATATGCTGAAAGCAGAATTTTTGTCTTTCTCGTGTCCTCAGATGCAATTATATTTACGCCCTTTAGTATTTCAATAGCTCTTAAAGTAATATCCTTGAGGTTACCTATGGGTGTTGACACAAGATAAAGTGCTGTATGTATAGAAGAATTCATAACCAGGGGATTTATCATATACTTTGCCCTAGAATGGATTTTCTTGTTTTATTAAAAATCGTTACTATCCTCTCTATATACTCCTCTGTTGCCGTTATTCCTCTTCTCTGCATCACTTTTTTTGCGGTTTCTATTGCCTTATCTATCTTGTAGAGTATGAGTTTCTGAGATGTTCCCCATGAAAATGACTCTATATATTTACCGAATGTTCCTCCACCGTATAGATTACAAAATATTCCTATTATGCAACCTGTTGTGAGAAGCGTACCAATACCCGTTTTTGTATGGTCACCTATTATGGAACCTAATTTGAGAATTCCGGTATCTATGCTACGAGAAGGTAAACTGATCCTTACATTTCCATAGGTATTTTTGAGATCGGATGTAGAGGTAAGCGCACCGAGATTTACCCATTCTCCTATATATGAGTGTCCGACAAATCCTTCATGATGCTTATTGGAGAACGCAAGGAATATACTCTCTTCAACTTCGCCACCTATTCTACAACCCCTTCCAATGTGACAGCCCTCTCTTACTTTTGCGCCATCAATTATTGCCATCTCACCTATATACGCCGGGCCATACACCATAGTAAGCGGGCGAATCTGTGCATGTTTTCCTATATATATTGGTCCGTTCTCTGTATTAAAATAAACCCCATTATATATTTTTGCACTATTCTCAATATAGCATAATTTAGCATTTCCGTCTATTATGATATTTTTGTTAGATTTATTTAAAAAATTTGCGAATTCAAAATCCCTTTCAATGGTGTCTTTATTCGCCCCTATAAGATCCCAGGGATATTTATATAAGGTGGCTTTTACTTCACTTGTTTTTGCATTTTGCGGTAGTCTGCCATCCTTTGATCTATATGCTACGATCTCATTATTATTCTTAAATATCTCTTCCTTACCATCGACAGGTATTCTCGTATAGAATATAGCTCTGCCGTTTATATACAATCCTTCTTCACATTTATTTGAATGAAACCTTGAAATTGGAATAACCTCATCATATAACTTTTCCATTCTCTTAATTCCACTCCACATTCCACATACAAGGTCAAATACCGGATGGAGATGGGTAAGTGGAAGGAAGTTTTGCCATTCGTCATCTTCATATATATATACCTTCAAGCTCATAAGTTTTATTATACACCCTTTTGTTTATGCCTTATCTTTACTATGTTCTACTGTTTTATCTGCAGTCTCAAGCATCTCAGCCTCTGTTTGTTTGTCCTTCACTGACAAAGCCTTGTCTGTTCTCTTTATTTTGATCTTTCTATAGGAGGCAAGCCCTGTACCCACCGGAATAAGATTACCAACTATAACATTCTCTTTTATTCCATGGAGTTCATCGGTTTTTGCACTGAGACTTGCATCCATTAACACTCTTGTAGTTTCCTGAAAAGAAGCTGCTGAAATGAAGGAATCGGAGGTCAGTATTGCCCTTGTTATACCCAGTAAAACAGGATTGGTGATAGCCGGCTTTAGCCCCAATTTTTTCGCCTTTTCGTTTTCCTCAAACGCCCTCCACTTTTCTACTATCTCACCCTCAATAAATGTAGTATCCCCAGGATCCACCACTTTAACCTTGGATAACATCTGTCTTACTATTATGGCTATATGTTTATCATCTATCTTTACACCCTGAAGTCTGTATACCTCCTGTATTTGATTAACGAGGTATTCTTTAACGGCATTCACCCCTTTAACACGCAGTATGTCGTGCGGCTCAATTTCACCCTCACACAGTTTATTACTTGCCTTTATCTTTTGTCCATCGTAGACAATTATATGTTTTGATACAGGGATACGATAGATGCGTTTTTCATGTTCACCTACAACTTTTAGGAGTCTCTGACCTTTTTCTATTCTTCCAAACTCGCATATTCCATCAATTTCAGATACTACAGCAACGTTCCTTGGCCTACGAGCCTCAAATAATTGAACGACCCGTGGTAAACCAACTGTTATGTCCCTTGTGCGAGAAATCTCCCTTGGTAATTTTGCAAGAAGCCTTCCTTCATTTACTTCTTCGCCATCATTAACAAATATGTATGCCCCTGTGGGCAATATATAATTCCAAACAGCTTTTTCACCCACAAAGATTTTCACTTCAGGATGTGTGCGCTTGTGTTCCATAATAACCGGCTGTTTGCTTCCAATTCTTTCGTCGTATTCCAGTCTGTATGTGAGATTTTCGATCATATTTTGCAATTTAATTTTCCCTTTTTTCTCTGCAAGGATAACAAAGGAGTATGGATCCCATTCAAAAAGCGGTTCTTCTTTCACTACAAGATCCTTGTTTCTGACATTTAGTACTGCCCCATAGGGAATATTGTAAGATATCTCTTTATCTTTTCCTTTGAGTATCAACTTCCCATTCCTACTGAGATTTACAAATTTTTCCTCTTTTATCTCAGCTATTCGCAAGTTTTTATATTCAATATTCCCATCAAACGGGGCCTTCATAAACGACTCCCATGTAACTCTAGTCGCTGTACCCCCGATATGAAAGGTTCTTAGGGTGAGCTGGGTACCGGGTTCTCCTATGGATTGAGCAGCCATAACTCCAACAGCTTCTCCGATCTCCACCAGTCTTCCGGTTGCAAGGTTTCTGCCATAACACTTCTGACACAACCCTTTTCCTGCCTCACAGGTTAATACAGATCTTATCATTACTGACTCTATACCGCATTCCTCTATCTCGATAGCCTTTTCGTTGGTAATTTCTTCACCAGCAAATACGATAATTTGTGATGTGATGGGATTTACCACGTCTTCAAGTGTAAATCTACCTCTTATACGCTCATGAAGAGGTTGAATAACATCCTCGCCCTCTTTAATGGCAGTAACATTTGTTCCTCTCACTGCCCCGCAATCTTCCATAGTTATTATAACATCTTGAGCAATATCAACCAGCTTTCTTGTAAGATATCCTGCCTGCGATGTCTTGAGAGCAGTATCTGTTAATCCTTTCCTTGCACCATGCGTGGATATGAAATACTCGATAACACTCAAACCCTCTTTTAAATTAGATCTTATAGGAGTTTCTATTGTCTCACCAGCCTTTCTATGCCTCTGTGGTTTCGTCATAAGACCACGTAATCCCGTAATCTGTCTCACCTGATCTATATTTCCTCTTGCTCCTGATGCCATCATTGAGTAAAGAGGGTTGAATCCATTTTTATCTTTTGCTAGCGCTTCAACTGAGGATTTTTCAATCTCTGATACTGTTTTTGACCATATATCAACGACCCTGTTATATCTCTCTGCTTCTGTAATAACACCAGCTTCCCTTGCCTTGTGCACATCTTCAACCTCCTTATATGCCTTGTTTATTAATTTTCCTTTATTTGCTGGTATTACCATGTCGTCTATACCTATTGTGGTTCCGGAGATTGTTGCGTACTCAAATCCAATATCCTTTACCCTATCAAGGAATCGAACAGCTTCATAGTTCCCTAATTTTCTTATAGTTTCTTCTATAAGACCAGATAATACTTTCTTGTCTACAGGTTTATTTACGAAATCAATACCATCGGGAAGTATCCTTGAAAATATTATCCTTCCGGGTGTAGTTGTAATTGTTTTATCTGAGAGACGGTACCTTATCCTCGCATGCAACTCACATTTACCAGATTCCAAGGCATGCTCTACTTCTGGTAAACCGGCAAACGATTTCCCCTCACCTTTTGCTCCCATCCGCTCTTTGGTAAGATAGTATAGACCTATAATAATATCTTGCGATGGTATGGATATTGGACTACCATTCGCGGGAGAAAGTATGTTATTGGCAGAATTCATAAGTCCGATAGATTCTGCCTGCGCCTCAAATGAGAGTGGAACATGAACGGCCATTTGGTCACCATCAAAGTCTGCATTAAATGGTATACAGACAAGTGGATGGAGTCTTATAGCTTTTCCATCGACGAGCACTGGCATAAATGCCTGTATGGAGAGACGATGTAGCGTAGGTGCTCGATTCAGTAATACTGGATGATCCTTTACAACCTCTTCCAGTATATCCCATACTTCTTTCGCCCCATGCTCAAGTAGCCTTCTTGCACTTTTTATACTTTGTGCATAACCCTCTTCGGCCAATCGTCTTACAATAAACGGCTTGAATAATTCAAGTGCCATAACCCTGGGTATACCACACTGATGGATTTTGAGTTCTGGTCCCACTACAATCACAGATCTGCCTGAGTAGTCTACCCTCTTGCCGAGAAGGTTTTGGCGAAATCTACCTTGCTTGCCTTTGAGGGAATCTGCTAAGGATTTCAATGGTCTCTGGCCTCTTCCAAGCACAGGGCGCTTTCTTCTCGAGTTGTCAAGAAGTGCGTCAACTGCTTCCTGTAACATTCTTTTCTCATTGCGAAGAATGATCTCAGGAGCCTTTGCTGTTATCATATTCTTAAGCCTGTTATTACGGGTTATAACCCTTCTATACAGATCATTTAAATCAGATGAGGCATATCTTCCTCCTTCAAGAGGAACAAGAGGACGCAAATCGGGAGGAATTACTGGAAGGATTGTAATCACCATGTGTTCAGGAGATATACCTGAATTCCGCAGTGCTTCAACCACTTGAAGTCTTCTCAATATAGCTCTTCGCTTATCCGGACTGCTTTCGATCTTCATTAATGAACGAAGCGAAAGTGACAGGTCTTCTATGTTTACATTTTTTAGTAATTCAAGTATTGCTTCTCCGCCCATTAGTGCTGTAAAACCCTCGGGCTGTTCCTGTATAATCTTGTCATATTCTTCTGTTGTAATAATATCACCAACCTTATAAGGAGTATCACCAGGAGAGATAACTGCGTAAGATTCATAATATATCACCCTTTCGAGCTTTAAAAGTGATATATCAAGTAATAATCCAATTCGTGAGGATGGGACCTTGTAATACCATATATGTACTACTGGAGTAGCAAGCTCTATATGACCCATTCTCTCTCGTCTCACCTTTGAAAGAGTAACCTCAACACCACATCTCTCACAAACAATTTCTTTATTCTTCATGCCTTTGTACTTACCACAATTACACTCGTAATTCTTGATAGGACCAAAAAGACGCTCACAAAAAAGTCCATCTTTTTCTGGTTTCTGTGTGCGATAATTTATAGTCTCTGGTTTTGTGATTTCCCCATAAGACCATGAAAGTATTATCTCGGGAGAAGCGAGTTTTATTCTGACGGCATCAAAAGCAATTTTCTTACTTCTATTATCTGTCATATTATTCCTCCTGTTTAGGTGATAAATACTTAAGGGATATCACCTAATTTTTTTTAACAAGTTCTACCTCTATACAAAGCCCTGCGAGTTCTTTTAAGAGGACATTAAATGATATCGGAAGAGCGGGCTCTGGTAAACTCTCTCCCTTTACAAGGGCCTCATATAATTTTTTCCTACCTGTAATATCATCAGACTTAACCGTAAGCATTTCTTGTAAGGTATAAGCCGCACCGTAAGACTCCAATGCCCATACTTCCATTTCTCCGAACCTTTGTCCACCAAACTGTGCCTTTCCACCCAGAGGTTGCTGTGTGACCAGTGAATAAGAACCAATAGACCTTGCATGGACTTTATCCTCCACCATATGGTAGAGTTTCATCATATATATATACCCAACAGTAATTTTGTCGTGAAAAGGTTCGCCTGTTCTCCCATCGTAAAGAACAGCTTTGCCATCTTTTGGCAAGTGTGCCTCTTTTAGCATATTTTCTATCTCTTCTATTTTGGCTCCCTCAAATACAGAACAGGCAACAGGTGTATCGAGTAAATTGGCTGCCCACCCAAGCTGTGTTTCCAATATCTGACCAACATTCATTCTGGAAGGAACGCCAAGAGGATTAAGAACCATATCAACAGGTGTGCCATCAGAAAGATAGGGCATATCCTCTTCAGGAGCTATTTTTGCAATGGTTCCCTTATTACCATGTCTACCTGATAATTTATCACCTACCATTACGCAACGCCTTTGTCCAATATAAACCTTTATGACTTTTAATACTCCAGGAGGAAGACTATCTCCTTCAGACGCATTCTTTATACCAAGCTTTTCTTTCGTTTTTAACATTTTTATTATCTCATCTTGCTTGGTATTCAACTCCTGAAATTTTCCGTATAGCTTTTCGGTTATACTTTTTTTCGTTATACGAAGGCTATCCAGGACACTATTAGTAAACAGGGGGATCTTTTTCCCCTTCTTAATCTTAATATTTCCTTTTTTATCTTTTATATCTGTCAATGCTATCTTGCCAGTTAAAAGATCTCTCTTCCTGTTAGTTACAATTTTCTTCAACTCTGTAATTTTATATTGTGTTCTTTTGTGAATTTCCTTTATCCTAGTTTTTACCTCTTCTTTCGCTATTTTGTCAGTAGATTTACTAGAGAGAATTACTACATCGATTATAGTTCCAGTAACTCCTGGTGGCACCCTAAGAGAAGTGTCTTTTACATCGCGTGCCTTTTCTCCAAATATCGCTCTTATCAGTCTTTCTTCTGGGGTAAGTTCTACTTCACCCTTTGGAGAAACTTTACCAACAAGTATATCATCAGGTTCAACTCTTGCACCTATTCTTATTATTCCGTTTGTGTCAAGATCCTTAATCGCGTGTTCCGACACATTTGGTATCTCTCTTGTTACCTCCTCGGGACCGAGTTTTGTATCTCTAACCTGCAGTTCAAGTTGCTGAATATGTAAAGAGGTGAAACTATCTTCCTTAAGCAATCTCTCTGATATGACTACAGCATCCTCAAAGTTGTAACCCAACCAGGGCATAAAGGCAACGAGAATATTCTTACCCAATGCAAGTTCACCATTCTTTGTAGCCGCTCCATCAACAATAATACTGTCCTTTTTAACCCTATCGCCAATCTTGACCATTGGCATTTGATTTATGCACGTATCCTGATTTGTTCGCCTGAACTTTATAAGGTCATATACATCTGATTCTATAGAAGCACCATCAGGTTCTATTACAATACGATTCGCATCTAAATATGTTACGACTCCGTCAGTTTTTGCGATTATAGCAGATGCAGAATCCCGGGCAACTTTTTCTTCTAATCCTGTTCCCACGAGCGGAGACTCAGGAAAAAGAAGGGGAACTGCTTGTCTTTGCATATTTGAGCCCATAAGTGCACGGTTTGCATCGTCGTGTTCCAAGAAGGGTATAAGAGCTGCAGATATAGAAACCAATTGTTTCGGAGATATGTCCATATAATCTATTTCATTCACAGGTACGATTGGGTAATTATCTCCTTTCCTCGATAATGCAACCTTCTCAACGAACCGTCCATCCTTATGCAGAGGCGCATTTGCCTGAGCTATCACATAAGGATCCTCTTCGTCTGCTGTGAGGTATTCTATCTTATTCGTAACTCTTCCATTTATGACTTTTCTATACGGCGTCACTATAAATCCGTATTTGTTAACTTTTGCATATGTCGCAAGATAAGATATAATACCTATATTTGGGCCTTCTGGTGTTTCAATTGGACATATCCTTCCATAAAAAGAGTAATGCACATCTCTGACTTCAAGCCCGGCAGTTTTTCGTGTGAGACCTCCCGGACCGAGTCTTGAAAGCCTGCGCATATGTGATATTTCAGCAAGTGGATTTGTCTGGTCCATGAACTGGCACAATTGCGAAACTAAAAAGAAACTCATAAGAACATTTGAAAAAAGCCTTGTGTTTATAAGATCCATCGGTGTTAGCGTCTCTCGTGAGTGAAGCAGCATTCGTTCTTTTGCTTGCCAATTAACTCTTCCAAGGGCAATCTTAACCTGATCACCCAGAAGCTCTCCCACCCTTTTTAGATGTCTATTTCCAAGATGATCAATATCATCAATACTACCTTCTCCTTTTGCAAGATTGAGTATATACTTAACTATATCTATAACATCTTCAACCTGAAGTGTAGTTTCTTCTCTACTAACATTTAGTTTTTTATTTATCTTATAGCGTCCAGTATCTGACAGATTATAGTTATGACTGAAGTAGTTTATTTTTAAATAGGCCTCTGCCACCTCTATACTGGTGGGAGATGTTCCTCTCAGAAGGTAATAGATCCTGTACAAGGCCTCTTTCTTGCTTTTAATCTTTTCATCTTTCTTCAAAGTAGATAGAATAATAGAGAGTTCATTAGTTTTAGTACAGGTTACCTCTTGTATACCGAAGGATGTAAGATCTTTTATAAGATCGTGAGTGATCTGAGTGTCAGCAAATGCAAGGGTAACACCCGAGACAGGATCTACGCAGTCTCTACCTAACCACCTACCAGAAGCCTTTATAAGCGGTACTTCTTCCGTTTCATACAACGCAGTAAGTATATCCTCGTTTGTTACAAATCCGAGGGCTTTGAATAGAGTAGTTACAGGGAAGCGATGTCTTTTATCGAGGTTGGCTAATAACACGTCATTTGCATCTGTAGTAAATTCTATCCAGGACCCATGATATGGGATGATTTCCCCCTTGAATACTCTCTTTCCAGTGGGATGAAGCGTTTCACTGAAATATACTCCAGGAGCTCTTCTTATTTGGTTAACAACTACCTTTTCAACACCATTGATTACAAATGTTCCTCTATCTGTCATAATAGGGATATCACATAAGTAAACACGCTGTTCAACCACATTTTTCGTGTTTTCATCTTCATCTCTTGACACGAGCCTGAACGTTACATATAGTGGACTGGAATATGTACTGCCTCTTTTTATAGCCTCAAGATCACTACATTTTGGCTCGTTTACAGTGTAGTTGATATATTCCAGTGAATGCCTGTGATGAAGATCTTCAATTGGGAATAAGTCTCTAAAAATTGCCTCGAGACCACAATTTTCTCTTCTTTCAGTGGGAGTTTCCTTCTGAAGGAATTTTTCAAATGACGATAATTGAACTTCTATCAAATGTGGTAAGGTCAAAACATCTTTTATTCTTCCAAAGGATTTCCTCATAAAAAAACCTCCTAATTGTATAAATGAGCAAATAGTCGGAAGAGATTATATTAGCTTAAGATGCAGTATCCAACTCTTTCATAACAGATTCAGGCTATGTCTATCTCATCTCTATTTTATTTCTACCGTTGCCCCTGCTTCCTCGAGTTTTTTCTTTATTGTTGTCGCCTCTTCTTTTGTAACCTTTTCTTTTACAGCTTTCGGCGCAGCCTCAACAAGATCTTTGGCTTCTTTTAGACCAAGTCCAGTAATTTCGCGCACATCTTTTATTACTCGTATCTTCTTATCACCATACGAGGAAAGTATAACATCAAACTCTGTCTGCTCTTCTGCCAGCTTTTCTTCGGCAGATTGTGGTGCTGCACCGGGGGTAACTCCCACAACCTGCGGGACTGCCTGAACCCCAAACTCCTTTTCGATATCTTTAACCAGTTCAGAAAGTTCAAGCATACTCATCTGGGAGATGAGTTCTATTATCTGATCCTTTGCAGATTTTTTTGTCTTTGCCATATTGTCTCCTTTCAACTTGTAAAAAATACTCAAAAATGATAATAGCCTTCTCTAAATGAGATTTAAGACTTATCCTTGGATATCTGGCTAAACGCCACAGTAAGACCCTGTAGTGGACTGCGCAGTGTATTTTGGAGTCTATAGAGAGGATTTAACAGACTAAAAAGTAATTTTTGTAGAAGCACATCTTTGGTTGGAAGAAGCGCTAATTCCTGTATTTCTTCAGGAGAATACAAATTACCCTCAATAAAACCACCCTTAACTCTAATCTTTTTCTCTTTTTTGAAATCGTTGATAATTTTGGATGGAATAATTGGATCTTCATACACATACGAAATTGCTGTTGGACCATCTAAAAAACACAACAAATTATTCAATTTAAGATTCTCTAATGTGAATTTTGCGACTATATTCTTAACCACCTTAATTTTTACGTGTTCATTTCTCATTGCAGTTCTCAATTTGCTCATCTCTTGTGCGGATAAACTAGTAAAATCTAAGAAATATATCCCAGTAGCACTCTCTAATTCTTCTTTGAGTGTCTCAATAAGCTTCTGCTTCTCTTCCTTTTTCATTTACGCCTCCTATCCAGTAATACCATATAGATATCCAGCCTTAACTCTCCAATGCTTCGTTATTTTTTGAGGTTGATTTATGCTGGTAAATTAAAGTTATCGAGTTATTAGATTATTAAGTCATTGAAAGGCTGATTAGGCAACGACTTATCCCTCAATCATAATGCTCGGTCCCATTGTTGAAGACAGGTAAAGAGACTTTATGTATGTCCCTTTAATCTCCTTTGGTTTTGCCGAGTTGATTGCAGCAATCGCTTCTTTTATATTGGAAACAAGTTTTTCGTCGGGAAACGACACCTTTCCAACAGGCAGATGAATAACCCCTGTCTTATCCATTCTGAACTCCATCCTTCCCTTTTTAATTTCTGATACAGTACTACCTACATCATTTGTAACAGTCCCTGCTTTCGGGTTCGGCATTAATCCTTTTGGTCCCAGTATCTTTCCAAGTTTTGCTACTTCTTTCATAACCGATGGAGTAGCAATGCAGACATCAAATTCAAGCCATCCGTTCTGTATTTTTTCTATGAACTCATCAAAACCTACCCAATTAGCACCTGCTTCAAGCGCCTCTTCTTGTTTGTCACTTGTCAATACCAGCACCTTTTTTTCTCTTCCTACCCCGTGAGGCATTAACACCATCCCTCTCACCATCTGGTCGGATTTACGCGGATCAACGCCCAATTTTACGGATAGCTCAACTGTTTCATCAAATTTTACAGATGCAATTTTTTTTATTAATTTTACAGCTTCTTCAAGTGTGTAAATTTTGTCTTTATCTATCTCCTTTTTGATCTTTTCCATTCTCTTTGAAATCTTCATAGGAATCCTCCTTAATCTTCTTCTATCTCTAAACCACAACTTCTTGCTGTTCCTTCTATTATACGCATTGCTGCTTCTTCATCATAACTTGTCAAATCTTCTTTCTTCATTTCTATTATCTCCTTAATCTGGGATCTTTTTATTTTCCCGACTTTTTCCCTGTTCGGTTCTCCTGAACCTTTTGCGACACCAGCAGCCTTCTTTAGAAGCATCGCTGCCGGAGGAGACTTCAAAATAAAATCAAAAGACCTATCCTGATATACAGTAACCACTGCGGGAATTATATATCCCTCCTTTCCCCGTGTTTTGTCGTTGAACGCCTTACAAAATGCCCCTATATTGACACCATGAGGACCTAATGCTGTACCTACCGGTGCAGCAGGAGTAGCATTCCCTGCAGGTATTTGAATCTTGATTTTTGCTTTTATTTTCTTTGCCATAAAACCTCCATAACAAGCCAGAAATTATCCCAATATATGCGTTAACCACAGACGAACATTTATTTCAAAGAAGGCGTGATAGATATTGCCTTGCGGCGACCTTTGGTTCACAGATCGTACGAGAAGTTAATCTGAACGAACCAACTTTTTACATTGGCTCTACTTGGTAATAACTCAATTCAACAGGTGTTGGCCTACCAAATATTGTCACCATAACCTTCAATCTATCGCGATCTTGATATATCTCCTCAACAACACCTGAAAATTCAGCGAATGGACCATCTACAATCCTTACAGAGTCGCCTTTAATAAATGGTGTCTCTTGAACCCCTTCTTTAGTTTTTTGTATTCCTAATATGTGTGCAACCTCATCTTCCTTTACAGGATACGGTTTCCTACCAAAGCCAGAGAAAGGCATAACACCGGGTACATTTGACACGAGCCCAATCAATTCATCCTTTGGCTCCATTAGTAGTAAAATATACCCCGGGCATATCTTTTTCTCGACCTTTGTTCTCTTTCTTTTGCCTATCTTTAGCACAGTCTTAACAGGTATGTATATCTCGTCAATATATTCCTTCAGATCGCATATCTTTGTTTCCTTGAGTATAAACTCTTTAACCTTGTTTTCATATCCGACATATACATGTAACACGAACCATTGTTTCATCTGATAATCCCCTTTACTATGTTTGCAAATATGAGGTCAATTAACCCTACAAAAATAGCCATGATTATAGAGGCAGTCAGAACAACAAGGGTTGACCCAGAAATTTCATCCCTGGCTGGCCAGGATACCTTAAAAAGTTCCGTTTTCATCTCAATAAAGAACTTTTTAATCTTTTGCATTTATCCCCCTAATGAGTACGGGCCTGGGAGGATTCGAACCCCCACCCCCTGGATTTGGAGTCCAGCGCTCTAACCAATTAGAGCTACAGGCCCCCGAAGTTTGAAATTCCAAATATCAAAACTCAAACAATATCCAATTTCAAATTTCTAAATCCAAAATAATGTTTAGAATTTTGTCTATTGGAATTTGGCATTTGTTTGTCATTTGAAGTTTGTAATTTGCTATTTGGTCTCTTTATGTATTGTGTGTTTTCTACAGAATGGGCAGTATTTTTTATAATTCAATTTATCAGGATGGGTCTGCTTATTCTTGGTTGTGGTGTAATTATTTCTACCACACTCACCACACTTTAAATTTAGCAATACTCTCATAAAATATCCCTTGTTAGAAGAAAAGAATTATTATTTTTAATTAGCCCACGACCGGGATTGAACCGGTGACCTCCTCCTTACCAAGGAGGTGCTCTACCAACTGAGCTACATGGGCATTAGATATCAATCTCTTAAACGCGTTTATCCCAAAA
>Ga0209986_10001691_pt1 | contig 20958 bp, 20 predicted proteins | sample BlataG_FD_183168 | JGI IMG/M metagenome (GOLD analysis project Ga0209986, IMG submission 183168) | Deep subsurface microbial communities from Black Sea to uncover new lineages of life (NeLLi) - Black_00105 metaG (SPAdes) (version 2) | ecosystem: Environmental > Aquatic > Marine > Oceanic >... | reverse complement strand
CATGAGATTGAATTTGATGGTTCGGATTTTGCCTCTGGGATTTACTTTTACCGCCTCAAGGCTGGTGAGTCGGTTGGCACCAAGAAGATGTTGTTGATTAAGTGAGATACACCCCGGTTGTAATACTGCTGCTGCTTTTTAGCGCTCCCTCCGCGAACGCGGATTTGGCCGAGGGGCCGGACTATACCATACTGTGGAACGAGTTTACCGCCGTCTCTATGATCGACAGCTTTGCCGTCGGTGTCGGCCCGGGAGCAATTGTAATCTGCCAGTACGATGACACTCTGTTTTCGTTTGTGCCGATAAATATCCTTCTTACAGAATTCGAACCGGTATCCCTCAAACGGCAAGACACGCTTCTGATGGTCAGGACCTCCGATGACAGGATTGTCTTCTACAGTCTGAACGGATTGCCCCAGTTGCCCCATCTCGGCACCATTGATCCGGGGATGCCGTTCGCAGATTTTGTTTTGCATGGAGAAGACTTATACATATCGACCTGGTTTGAAGGCATCTGTCGGTTTGCTCTGGACGATTTGGAGTCGGCAGAGTTTGTTGATTCCAGCCTGACCGGCATTCTCATGACGCAGCTTGAAGTCCATGACGATACGTTATATGCACTCGATCGGTATAACGGCCTTATGCGCTACGATCTATCGGGACCGGGATTCGGCCAATTCATCGATTATTTGTGGATACCTTTTCAAGCCACTTCCTTTCTGAAAACCGAGTCCCTGGTGGTTATCTCAACGGCGACCAGGGGTGTCCTTTTCGGCGAATTTGGGCTTACCGGCTCGGGGATTGTAGATTCTATTGTCGGCCTTGACCATTCTCTGAGGATGTTTGTCACTGACACTCTCTTTGTTTTTCTCAATTACCGTTTTATGGACCTGGTTGTCCGTCACGATCCTACTCAGCGCACATCTCTACCCATATCCCAAAACCTGATTGACGGCGACGTTTTCGTTCTCAATGAACAATATCATCTGCTCTTGCCGCGGGTGGATGGAGGCTTGACACTGTACGACCTGAGTGAACCCGGATATTCGAGATCGGGCTTGTACCCCTCCGGTCCGATAAGTGATGTTGTGCTGCATAACGGCAAGCTCTTTACCGGTGGCGCCGCGGACCCGATTAGAGTCTACTCTGTTAATACTCCCGTAGAGCCTCAGTTTGAGTATGCCATATATGACAGCTTAGCGGATGTAAGAGCGATCGACCACAATGGCGATACCCTGATCGTTTTCTACAAGACGTTGGGCAGAGTTGTTTTTATTGTCAACAGTTCCAATCCTGACTCCTTCCATATAGAAAGATCTGTTTTTGTCAGTGACACCACCGTTACCGACATCCAGTACTGTGAACAGAAGATAGACACGGTTCGCCTCATGCTGGGCGTCGGGGAAATGGGTATACAAGTCTTTGCGGTTACCGATTCCTCGGGGATCTATCATGCCGGTACCTGGGAATTCATAGGCCGTATTGCGGCGGCCCTGGTTTATGATTCGCTTTTGTTGGTAGGTACCCGGAAAAATCAGCTCTGGGCTTACAAGATTACCGAATCGTTCGAGATTGAGTTCCAATCGGTGAAAGACATGGCGGGGACACCGGCGAAGATCATGGTGATCGACGATCGGCTGGTGGTATTCGTGAGGAATGAAATGCTTGTGTTCGACTATTCCAATCCGGTGATTCCTGAACTTATAAGGGCCATCACACTGCCCATCCCGGTACTGGATGCGGTCAGATGGAGTGACAAGCTATACACTGTGGGACCGAGCGGCGTCGGAATTTATAATCTGGAGGGCGCCATACCTGACCTCATCGAATACGGAGGACGGGGAGGCTCTTTTCTCGACGTTGAACGAAACGTTCTGGCAACTTCCAACGGCGGGTCAATACACATTTACCGTCTTACGGATGCCGCACAGCCAATCCCCGAGCCGGAACAGCTACCGTCCGGCTTTGTTCTCTTCCAGAACTATCCCAACCCTTTTAATGCCGGCACATCCATAGGTTACAGCCTCCAGACCAACTCCCAAGTTGAAATTGTCGTGTACAACGTTCTCGGCCAGCGGGTCAACATCCTGGTTGACGAAGAGAAACCGGCCGGGGACTACACGGCTTACTGGGACGGCACCGATCGCTCCCGAGGCCAGGTTGCCAGCGGGATCTACTTTTATCGACTGCAGAATAATGATCGCGTCAGTTCGAAGAAAATGATACTGCTGAAATAGGTTGGACCTTTACCGCGAATTACTAATCACCGCTTTGACTGTCTCTGGCCTTTTGCCTTTTCCTCGCGGCTTTGGCTTGCCGTTCATAGTAGCGCAGGTCCATCTCGTAGTAGGTTCCGCTACGGCCGGGGTTAGCTGACTCGTCAATGATTATCGGGACGGCCTCCGGGTGGTCGCCGGGTTCAGATGAGATTTGTTTGACCGCTTCATAGCTGGTCGGATAGAATACGACGGTGAGGATATGATCCCAGGTTTTCGCTTCCGCCGGAAGAGGGTTCGATGCCCGACCTTCCATTCGAAAAGTGTATGAGCCCGCCGTTTTGTAGTAGGTTCGGGTGACATAGACGGGGAAGTAGTTTATTGAGGTGTTGACATACCCTCCTAAACCGGCTTGGGTGTAATACGGAAATTGGGAGCTACCCCCCTCGTTTTCGTCGATTTGCACGATCGCACTGTTCGGGCCGGTGGTGCCACTCAACAGAACGTAGCATTTGCCATGCAGCACAATGTAGCCGCCGGTTGGAATAGTTATCTCAACCGTCACCAGATCCGTCATAACGCCGGTGGGCAGAGGAATCAGCGAACTGTTGGTCTCAACTGCTATCCCCGGCTCATCCAGCATTTCAATAGAGTTGATGGAGGAGTCGGGCAGCACCGCCGCCTCATCCCCGACAATCCCGCCTCGCAGAACCAGCGTGGCATCTCCCTCGTACCCAAAGATTGAAACCTGATGACTGTCGGCATAGGTCTTAATTGACAGCGTGCCACTGGTATCCGTAACACTTAGGTCTGCCGCCGTACGCGCGTAGGGGACGCTGGAAAGCCTGGTTCTGGGGGCAACAGTCTCCGCCCCGATAGTGACTTGCAGGTATAGCCTGTCGTTATCCTGAAATATTGTCTGGGGCAAGGAGGTCAGCGACCCAAGCTGATGTGAAAACAATCCATCATGAGTCGTTATCGTTGCGCTCTCTTCCCAGAGTGAGGTTTCCCCGGTTGAGTCGGCATAGATGCCTAAGACAACCCAGTAGGACGAATCGGGCACGGCGACTCCGGTGGAATCGGTAAGCCGCCCCTGATAGGCAATCAGGTTAGGTGCTGCTTGAGCCGTTTGGTGTGCCTGCATCCAAAAAAGAGCAGCAAAGACAAACGGAAGCAATGAAACGACCATTCGGCGTATGATCATGATCTTAATACTCCTTTCTATTATGTATGGCAACTGATGGTACAACGAGTCCAACTGTACTAATATCGGAGATTCTGTCCGATTGTGCAACCGGTAGCTGCCTAGTTTGGATGGAAACTGCGAAGTGAGAAGCATGCTCACTATTTTTGTGACCGGCAGGTGTCCACATCTGCCGTGTCGAAACCACAGGGGTTTCGACCTACTTGTCTATAAAGTAGCAAAGTAGGTCGGGTTTCCGAGTGGAGCGAAGCGAAAGGAGAAACCCGACACATTGGTCTGCTTACGCCAGCTTCTCCAGCAGCGCCTCGTCGATGTCGAAGTTGGAGTAGATTTTCTGGATGTCGTCGCATTCTTCCAGCAGCTCATACATTTTCAGCATCGAGTTGGCCTGCGACTCCTTTTCCAGTTTGACCGAGTTCTTTGGCCGCATTACTACCTCGGCGGAGACCATCGGAATCTCTTTGGCCTCGATCGCGGAGCGAACGGTGTCGATATCTTCGGGCTGAGTCAGTACCTCGTACGAGCCGGCTTCGGTGGTGATGTCTTCGGCGCCGGCTTCGGTCGCGACTTCCATCAGGGTGTCCTCGTCGACGGCGTCCAGCTCTATTGTGATAACCCCCTTCTTGTCAAACATCCAGGCCACGCAGCCGTTGGCGCCTAAATTACCGCCGTACTTGGAGAGAATGTGGCGCAGTTCCGCGACAGCCCGTTTCTTGTTGTCGGTCATGACTTCCATATAGAGGGCCACCCCGGCGGGGCCGTAGCCTTCGTAGTTGACCGATTCGTAAGTAACCCCCGGAAGTTCCCCGGTACCCTTCTGAATCGCCCGCTTGATGTTGTCGGCCGGCATATTGACCGCTTTGGCGGCGGCAATGGCCGTGCGCAGCCTGGGGTTGCCGTCCGAATCGCCGCCACCGTCGCGAGCGGCTATCGTTATCTCCTTGATATGGCGGGTGAACATCCGACCGCGCTCGGCATCAGTCTTACCTTTTTTCCTCTTGATTCTCGCCCATTTTGAATGACCGGACATGCGACAAATCTCCTTTATCTTCCAAGCACACTATTCTCTTTTGGCAGACTTCAGTACACCAAATTACAAAAAACGCCGCTGATTTGCAAGGGGAACACTGAGAACAACTGATTTGAGTTGCCTGACTTGACGCCCCCTGCTATAATTGTCCTATGCTAACCGTCTTTGAACGCATCATAAACCGGCAGTTGCCGGCCAAGATATTCTTTGAAGATGACCAGGTGATCGTTATCGCTGACCACTACCCCCGGGCGCCGGTGCATTTGCTGATAATCCCCAAACTCGTGACGAAAAACTTCTACGAAGCCCCGCAGGAGACGCTCAATATGCTGAACAAATACTCTAAGATGATTGCTGAAAAACTGGGCATCACCGACCATTTCCGGGTGATAATCAACAACGGCTACGGCCAGGAGATCGATCACATTCACTACCACTTTATGTCCGACCGCGGGGCGGAGAATTTGAAGTTTATGGAGTGATGTGGCGAGCGCTGCGGCCAGTGTCAGGGCATGGGGGTACGGCCGGCAGCCATCTCCGTCAGGCGATGAGTGGCATTGTGTTTTGGAAATGCATTAAGACGGATCTGTGCCCGGCGGGTCTTCAGACCCGCTGGGAAGCTATTGTCCTGCAGGGCGATCTGAAGATCACCCCGCCACAATAGATGCGCAAGTTACTTCCGGGACGATACACTAAAGGAGAATGTCCGTCACAAACGTATCGAAAAGCCGCTAAATGTCGATTAATCTGTTGACAGAGTACGAATAATTGAATATAATTCCGATTAGATATGAGAAGTGTGACCAGAAAAATCAAAACCGCGAAGGGGGGTGTGAAAGTTTGACGGGCGTAAGAGTACGTGAGGACGAATCATTCGAAAGAGCCCTGCGCCGTTTTAACAAGTTTTGTGAGAAGACCGGCATTTTAACGGACATCAAGAAGCACCAGCACTTTGAAAAACCGTCCGATGCCAGGAAACGCAAACTGGCCGCCGCCAAGCGGAAAGAACGGCGCTTGAAAGACAAATATGGTCTGGATTAATGACTCTATTTGAAAAGATAAACCAGGATATGATACAGGCCCTGAAAGCAGGTGAGAAAGAGAGACTCACGCTGATTCGGGGCCTTAAATCTGACCTCAAGTACAAGCAGATCGACAAGGGGGAAGAGTTGAACGACGAGGACGCTATCGCCGTGCTCAGCAGCCAGGTCAAAAAACACCGCGAGTCAATCGAGCAGTTCCAGAAGGGCGGCCGTGAGGACCTGGTGCGAAAAGAGCAGGCTGAGCTTGACATTATCACTTCCTACCTCCCCGAACAGCTAAGCGAGGATAAGCTTCGCGAGATCATAAGCGAGGCCATTGCCGAGACTGGAGCCGACTCCCCACAAAAGGTCGGCCTGGTTATGAAGGTTGTAATGCCCAAGATCAAGGGGCAGGCTGACGGCAAAATGGTCAATAAGCTGGCCATAGAAATACTTGCCAAAAAAGTTTGAAACTTTCTATATTTAGCCAAGTAAACCAACTCCGCACAGGAGCATATTTGTATGAATTGGATTGACGCCATTTTGTTGGTGCTGCTTTTGGTCTCGGTAATCATCGGATCAAGGAAGGGGCTGATCCGTGAGCTTATGGCATTTGTCATCTTTTTCGTGGCGATAATTATCTCGGTCGCCTACATCGACAACTTCGCTGTCTGGGTCTACGAGCAACTGGGCGGCTCACCGCTGGTGTCGGCTTTTCTCAGTTTTGTCGTTCTTCTGGCGATCAGCTACGCCGCCTTCAAACTGATCGGTCTGCTATTCTACAAGGTTGCCGACTTGAAACGGAGCGGCAAGAGAGACCGGATGGGTGGGGCGCTGGTTGGATTCCTGCGCGGCTGGGTAGCGATCGGCTTTTTGACCTTTTTGGTCTTCCTGCTACCTCTTCCCAACCAGTTTTACAGCGCGTTTGAATCTTCGTTTTTCGGGCCAGCCGTGGCCAAGACCATTCCCCTGATGTTTGAGGGAACGGCGGTAGTCCATCCCCAGAGTCCGGACTTTATGGACAAGATCGAGCGCGCCCTCCTGGTGGCCCAGGCCAAGGGCAAATCCAATGGAGGCCTGATGGACGAAGACCGGGTCGAGGTGTACCAGGTGCTGCAACAGATGAGACGGTTCTTCACCACCGGCCTTGGCGACAGCTAAATTGATTTTGATTCTGCCCTCCTGTTTGTATATTAAAGCCGACTTCGGTCGGCTTTTTTGTTGATAACGGCAACCAATCCAGCGCGGCTATGATAAACGAACATACCATCGACACGCTTGAGTTTCCTAAAATCATCTCTCTGATCGAAGGGAAATGCCGCACCCCATTCGGTAGGGAGGAAATCGGTCAAATTCAACCACTGTTTGACCGGTGGCTGATCGAACTGAGACTGACCGAGATCTCCCAGATGAAGGACATTATCAATTTCGGCCTGGCTTTCCCTCTGTACAGGCTGGAAGACTGCCGTGAGCTGCTTGAAAAATCGCAAGTTGAAGGGATTTTCCTCGAGCCGAAAGAGATTCTGCTGCTTCTTGAGCTGGTCGAGGTCTCTATTGAAATCAACGGTTATGACAAGGAGGGGCGTGACAAGTTCCCGGCTATCGCTGAGTATCTCACACAGGTGCGGGCTTTCCCGGAACTCAAAAAGGAAATTCGTAGAGTGATCGACGAAGAGGGCGAGATAAAGGACAGCGCTTCATCGAAGCTCAAAAGCGTCCGTTTGGAACTGGCTGAAAGCAAGCGGAAAATCGTGAGCCGCCTGGAACGCATTCTCTCCAGTCATCAGAAACAGGCCGGGTGGCAGGACGACGTAATCACGATACGCAACGGCCGCTACGTGATCCCAATTCCCACCAGCCAGTACCGCACCGGCCGCGGCATTCTTCATGACCGCAGTCAATCCGGGGCGACCCTGTTCATTGAGCCGGAGCAAACGGTTGAGCTGAACAATCGGATAAACCTGCTGATGCAGGAGGAGCGGCTCGAGCTGGACCGTATCCTTCGGGCACTGACGGCAGAGATCGCAGCGCGCTCCGAACCGCTTTTGGAGAATACCCGTCTTATCGGCAAGCTCGACGCCATTTATGCCTGCGCCAAGTTTTCAAATGAGATCAAGGGGAACCAGCCGGCCATTGCAGATGAACCGGCTTTTGAACTGATCGAAGCCCGTCACCCCCTTTTGATTATCCAATACGCTGACGCAGAAAAAGTTGTGCCGACCACTATCGGGCTGGACAGCGCCCGGCAGGCGGTGCTGGTAACCGGCCCCAACACTGGTGGTAAGACCATCACTCTCAAGACGGTCGGCCTGGCGATTCTGATGGCGCAGTCAGGTCTGCATATTTCCGCCAGCGAAAAGTCGACTATCGGCATTTTTGAAAGCCTCTTTGCCGATATCGGGGACGAGCAGTCGATCGAGCTGTCTCTTTCTACTTTTTCTTCACACATGAGGAACATCATCCACGGTCTGGCCGGCGCTTCGGCAACGGCGTTGCTTCTATTTGACGAAATAGGTGTCGGAACCGATCCGAAAGAAGGCGCCGCCCTGGCCGAGTCAATTATCCTGTATGGTGTCAAAAAGGGAGCCAAGCTTCTGGCCACCACTCACTACTCACAGTTGAAAACGCTGGCCACGGAGCATCCTGAGATAGAAAATGCTTCCCTGGAGTTTGATCGCCGGACACTGGCCCCCACCTACCGGCTCTACCTCGGCCTCCCAGGTTCGTCGTACGCCGTGGAAATCGCCAGCCGCCTCGGCTTGCCCGAAGAGGTCTGTCAGGAGGCGTCGTCACTGGCGGGCGACACCGAGAAGTCGCTCGATACATTGATCGCGTCGCTTCAAGCAGAGTTGACCACCCTCAAGCAAGACAGGACGGAACTGACCGAGCGCCTGACCAAAGCCAGACAACTGGAGGAATACTATCGCACTCAGTCCGACCGCCTGAAAACGGATATTCAACAGGAAAGGAGAAAGGCGCTGGCCGAAACGGAAGAGTATCTTGAACAAACGCGCCGCGAGATTGAAAAACTGGTCGCCGATATCAGGAAATCCCAGGCCTCAAAAAAGGCGGTCAAAGAGTTCCACCACAATCTTAAACGAAGGGAAAAGAAGACAAAGGACCTTCAGTCCCGCCTTGAGCCGGAGGAGCCGGACGGTGCCATCTTTAACAAAGGGGATATGGTGGAGATTCTCACCCTCAAGCAGCAAGGGGAAATAGAGCAGTTGCTTGGCAACGACCGCGCCAAGGTCAAGGTCGGCAATATCCTCACAACGGTGGCACTGAGAAACCTCAGAAAGATAACCCTGTCTTCAGACAAGAAGAAACCACAGCGGGTCACCAGCTATTCCGTGGAAGAAGCGGAAAGACCTGAAATTCACTTGCGAGGTATGACGGCCGAAGAAGCGCTGGAAAGTTTAGAGAGATTCCTCGACCGCGCCGTTGTCGCCGGTTTTAGCCAGGTATATATTGTTCATGGAAAAGGAACCGGAGCGCTGCGCCGGGCACTCACACAATACTTGAAAAATCACCCGGAGGTAGTGTCGCTGAGGCTCGGGGACTGGAACGAGGGTGGCGCCGGAGTGACGATTGCCAAGCTGAAAGAGTAAGATGATCCCCCCCGAAACTATCGAACAGGTGCGGCAGGCGACCGATATCGTTCAGATTATCGGCGAATTTGTCAGGTTGAAAAAGAAAGGACGGAGATATGTCGCCGTCTGCCCCTTTCATACGGAAAAGACCCCCTCGTTTTCCGTTTCCCCGGACAAGCAACTGTACTACTGCTTCGGGTGCGGCAAAGGCGGCACTGTCTTCACCTTCCTGATGGAACACGAGAAAATGTCGTTTGTCGAAGCCGTTCGTGATCTGGCTCGCCGCGCCAATATCACCATCCGCGAGGAGGCCGGCTCCGATGTCAAACGGGAATTCCTCGAACGAATCAGCTACGGCAACCAGGTTGCTCTTGACTACTTTCATCATCTTCTTTATGAGCCGAAGTACCGGGAAGTCCTCCAGAACTATTTGAAGGGGAAAAGGGGAATCATTGACGAGACTATCGCCCAGTTCAAACTCGGCCTGGCAGGAGAGACCTGGGACGGGTTAGTACGATATGCCGCCGGGAAGGGGCTAAGCCCTGAAGACTTGGAAAAGGCAGGTTTGTCAATTCGCTCCGAAACCAAGGGCAATTACTTCGACCGCTTTCGGCAGCGGCTGATGTTCCCCATCTTCAATCTAAGCCAGAAACCGATTGCCTTTGGGGGTAGAACGCTGAAAAAGGGAGAACCGGCCAAGTATGTAAACTCCCCGGAAACACCCCTGTATGTGAAAGGAAACGTCCTATACGGCCTTAATTTCTCGAAGGATTATATAAGACAGGCTTCGCCTGCGTCCGTTTTTGTCGTGGAGGGGTACTTTGATTTTATTTCGCTCTGGCAGGTGGGAGTGAAAAACGTTGTGGCTTCCTCCGGCACCGCCTTCACCCTCCAACAGGCACGGCTTCTGGCACGCTTCGCCGAGGAGGTTTACCTCTTTTTCGACGCTGACACCGCCGGGCAAAACGCCGCCCTGCGCTCGGTCGATTCCCTTTTCGAGGCCGGCCTTGAGGTCAAAGTGATTGTCCCTCCTGCCGGCGAAGACCCTGATTCGATTGCAACCGGACAAGGGATGGATGGAATCGAAAAGTTACGGCGTGACGCTCTTGGATTTATCCAGTTTCGCACCAAGGGCCTTGACATCGGGGCCTCCGGCATAATCGGCAAGGAGCGGTTAGTCAAGGAGTTAGGCGCTCTCGGTAGCAAGATCAGCGATCTCACCAGGCGGAGTCTCTATTTTGCCAAGGCGGCGGAGACTCTTGGGGTCGACGTTCAGCTTCTCCAGACTGCCCCGGCGAAGGAAAGACGTACCGAGACTCCTAACGAAGTACCAAAAAAGAAGCACAGTACGCTCGAAACCGAGTTTCTTTCGCTGTTGTCCAACAACCCCGGCTCAATAGACAGCATATTCGAGAACATTTCTACCGATCATTTCCAGTCTGCCGAACTGTCTCGTCTGTATTCCGCCATGATTAATCAGTACCGGACAGCCGGTGTGATTGATGCCAAGGTCCTCGTCGACAACGCCAGCGATCCAGAGTTTGCTTCTCTTGTGACGGAAATAGCCTCTATCGAATGGGAACCCTCGCGACTGGAAGGCGAGACAAGAAAGCTGGTCAAGCAGATCATCGACGCCAGACAGAAGCGTATCCGGGCTGAGCTGCAGCGGGAGCTTGCCAGAGCGCAAGCCGAAGGCGACCATGAAAAGCAACAGGAGATCATTAAGGAAATGGGAAAGCACGACTTCGATGCTCACAAAACTCAAGATTGAAAACATTGCGCTGGTTGACAGCGTCGAGTTGACGTTTGAGCCGGGACTGTCGGTCCTGACCGGCGAGACCGGCGCCGGGAAATCGATTATCGTCACCGCCCTTGCCCTCGCCCTGGGTGAGCGGGCTGACAGGGAATTTGTCCACCACGGCGCTGACAGTGCTGCTGTCTTTGCCACCTTCGATCTATCTAACATACCCGATGGATTCGCCAGAGAGTCGTCATCAAAGAGTAGCAATGATTTGATTGACGTTTGCCGCGAACTTGCTGCCGACGGGACGTCAAAAGCGAAAATCAACGGGAAGCAAGCTTCTCTTTCTCAACTGAGACGGATCACAGCCCCAATGGCAGAGATTCTGGGGCAGCATGCCAACCAGATGTTGATGAACGAAGATAATCATCTGGCCTTTCTCGACCGGTTTGCCTCTCTTGAGCCGCTGCGAGAGGAAGTCGCGCAGGTCTTTTCCGAGTGGCAAAAAGTCTCCGCGGAGCGGGCTAACATCAAAGGCAAACGGGAGCAGCTCAAACGGGATCGCGAGCTGCTGCTGTTTCAGAAGGCTGAAATTGAGAAGGCGCACCTTCGTGTCGGCGAAGAGGAGGAGCTTGTCAACGAACGGAAAATTCTCGACTCCGCCCGCACTCTGATGGCATCAGCAGAGACGGTTCAGCAAACTCTTGACGCCGACGACAGCTCCATCTCCAACCTTCTCGGTCTGGCTCGAAAGGAGCTTGACCGCATGGCCGCTATCGACAGCTCCCTGCAAAAACAGATGGAGATGCTGGCCGAGATCGAGTTCCAGGTCGAGGAGATGCGCCGCTTTGTTCAGCAGTATGGCTCTTCAATTCAGGACAACCCAAAGCGCATTGAAGAAATCAACCTGCGTCTTGACGAAATTTACAACCTCAAGAAAAAGTACGGCGGCTCCGAGGAGGCAGTGTTGAAGACACTGACCGGAATCAACGAAAAGTTAAAAGACCGACCGGACATAGACAGTTTCATAGACAGTTTGGAAAAGGAGAATGACCGGCTGTACAAAGACTATTCCGAAAAGGCAGTAGCTCTTTCTGAAGCCCGCGCAAGAGCAGCGCGCCACCTGCGAAAGCTGGTCATCAACGAACTGAACGAACTTGCAATTGACAACTGCAACTTCGAATTCGAGTTCCTCTATGACGATGATGATGCTGGGGGCATTCTTCTCAACGGTCGAGCGGTGCGGCCGTATGCATATGGCCTTGAAAAAGGGCGCTTCCTTTTTTCCGCCAATCCCGGCGCACCATTGAAGTCACTGGTGAGAACGGCTTCCGGTGGGGAGATTTCGCGCGTGCTACTGGCGCTAAAATCGGCCGAACGGCGGCACAGTCAACTTTCGCATTCGCTACTGGTCTTTGATGAAGTTGACTCCGGTATTGGCGGCAGAACCGCCACCGAGGTCGGCAAAAAGCTTAAAAAGCTCTCAGGGGATTGCCAGATCATCGTCATAACCCACCTGCACCAGATAGCCCGTGCGGCCGACCATCATTACGTCGCCGAGAAATCCACCGACCGCCACAACCGAACAACCATCTCCGTCCGCAAGCTGGATAAAAGCGACATCCCCCAGGAGCTTGACCGCATGGTCGCCCTGCCGGCCGGCCCGTCATTCCCACGCGAGCGGGAATCCAAGTAGCCGGCGCTGGGTCAGAAACGAACACAAACTCCCGCTTCCGAGAGAACGACATTTAAGTTACCTTCACTTAATATCGTTTTCTAATTATGTGAGATAAATAGTTCAGATGTAGGTCAGGTGTCTCCGATACGTTTTTTGAGTTGTCATGATGCAAATAGGAGACCGACTTAGGGATTCAGCACGCCGAAGGCGGACAGGAGTCGGGGAGGCTGTGCCAAAAGGCGGAAACCGCACCCTGCGTAGGGCGGGGGCTTGTCTCCCGCCAATAGACGGCGGACGTAAAGCCCACCTCTACGCGGAGTTGGAGACAGCTCCTCTGGAATCAATGTGCTCTACTCACAGAAGTAACGAACATATATCACAACCTCCGGGGTTCCAGACCTATCTTGCCAACCCTCTTGCATGTCAGAGGGAATTGGCTATATTTAAGTGTTGACGGAAAAGCGTATAGATCGAGAAAGGAATGCTGGTTACAGTTCTCAAATCGAAGATTCACCGGGCCACGGTTACCGATGCTAACCTCAACTATGTCGGCTCCATAACAATCGATGCCGACCTGATCCGTCGGGCCGACCTGGTGCCGTGGGAAAAGGTGCTGGTGGCTAATGTCAGCAACGGCGAGCGGTTCGAGTCGTACGTTATGGAAGGTGAGGCGGGAAGCGGCGTCATTGCCCTGAACGGCGCGGCGGCGCGCAAGGGATCGGTGGGAGACATCGTCCTTATTCTTGCCTTCGGCCACATTGAGAAAGAACAGGCCGCCGAGTTTGAGCCATTTGTCGTACATGTCGATAAAAACAACAAGCCGATAGAAGTGTGATCTCCCTCAGATCAGCGTGAACTTGAGAAACAAATCCGAGAGCATCAGATGTCTGACGACAGAGCGGCAATAATCCTGGCGGCCGGTAAGGGGGAACGGATGGAATCCGATATTCCCAAGGTCTTGCATCGCATCCACGGTCGGCCGATGATTACAATCCTTATTGATACTCTGGCCAGACTCAATTTTACAAGGCTAATAGTGGTGATCGGCTACAAGGGAGAAATGGTCAAAGACGAGCTGTCTGAGTACCCCGTTTCATTTGTGTGGCAGCACGAGCAGCTTGGCACCGGTCACGCAGTGCAGATGGCCAGGGACGTCCTTGGCGATTTCACGGGAACGACCCTCGTTGCTTTAGGCGATGTGCCTTTCCTGTCGGCCAGATCTATTGAACGGCTTTTTGAAGTCCATGAAGAAACAAAAGCTGCCGCCACCTGCCTTTCCGCCATTGTGAATAATCCCGCTGGCTACGGCCGGATTGTCCGGGAGGGTAACAGCAGCATAATGAGGGGTATTATCGAGGATAAAGACGCTTCCAAGCAAGTGCGCCAGATTCAGGAAATCAACACCGGGACGTTTTGCTTCGACACTCAGCGGTTGTTTGCTGCCCTCGATAAGGTCGACAATAAAAACAAACAGGGCGAGTATTACTTAACCGACACAATTAAGATAATGCGTAACAACGGGTTACGTGTAGCGGTCGTAACTGCGGAGAATCCAGATGAGGTACTGGGGGTGAACTCGGTAGAGCAGCTGGAGCTTCTTGCCAAGAAGTTCGCCTATTCCGGCAGGCATGGTTAAAGTTTTTGCATCGAGTTTTGCACTGAAACGTTATAATATACAGGTATGATCCAGAGCTGCCGACAAACAGTGTAGGGGATGATTTTTTTGTTGACGGCGGGGTAGACCTGTATTAGATTATTATTGGAGTTTGTGAAGTAGATACAGTAACGACATGAAACAGATTTTAGCCGTAGTGTTGGTCCTGGCTGTTGCGGCCATGGCATCGGCCCAATCCTCTGACGAGGCGAAGCTAAAGGCACTGGCCCAGTCAAACAGTTTGGGTGTCAAACCGGCGGTGAGTCCTTTTTCTCTTCTGGACTTATCTCGTATGCGGTGGTCTCACAGCTATTCGATATCATTTTTCTCCGGCGACGGTCATTCCGGATCGGTCGGTATGCTGAACTCGATGATGCTTTATGAGCTCTCCTCCAAGTTCACCCTGGGGTTTAACCTGGGCATCGCCCATGATGTCGGCGCTATGTGGAGCAACGGCAATCACAGCGCCTCGGTTTTCCCCGGTTTCTGGCTGGACTTCCACCCGTCCGACAAGTTTCGTATGAGTATCAGTGTCCAGAGGTATCGGGGCATGTATGGCCCCTACGCCTACCGGAACTATATCGGGCCACACTACTGGAGTCCGTATTAAAGAGGAGATTGACCATATCAGGGTATGTCCTCATTTCCCTTCAAAGTTCGCTCCCATGTCATAGCCCCCCCAAAAGCCTAAAGATAAGCGATAGTTGATTTGTTTGTAGCGCTGTTAATGAAACGAGTAAAATTTGTCAAGTATCTGGGAGTCGGTGTCGGCTCAGCCCTGCTGATTGTGCTGCTATACCTGCTTGCATCAACACTGACGGTTGCCGGCGGTATCTCCCGGGTGATCGACAGGCCGACGCATCTGGTAAGGCTCCAGGTAGTCAACGGCAGCGGTGTTAAAGGTCTGACGCGCGAAGTGGCCAAGAGGTTGTCGGGTAACGCAGATTCCGTGCTGGAATTGCGGGTTGTCGACACGGTCGATTTTGATCTCAGGGGACTGCCAAAATCGTTTGTTATATCACGAGAGCAGGACAAAACCGGCGCGGCGCTGCTGGCAAAAAAACTTGGCCTCGACCCTTCCGAGGTGGTCTACAGGCCTCTTGAGCACAATGGCCTTCAGGTTTCCGCCACCCTGGTCGTGGGCAAGGATTATGAGTCCATGAAGCTGCCCGGAATCATTAAGTAAGGAGATTTGACTGCCTACCCTGAAGAAGTTGTCCGCACTTGCTCTTGCTCGTAAGGCCGGACGCCTGGCTCTTTCCAAAAAAGGGTTTGAAGTGAAGGTCATGAGGGTCAAGGGGTTGTCATCGGTTTGTGATTATTTTGTCATCGCTTCGGGAGAGGCTGATATGCACGTGAAGGCGATCGCCCAAGCCGTTGATGAGGGACTTTTGAAGGAAGGTTACAGGCCCAACCATCGCGAGGGAGTGAACGAGGGAAACTGGATTTTACTCGATTATATCGATGTGGTCGTCCACATCTTCTATGAACCGACGCGGCGGTTTTACGCTCTGGAAAAGCTGTGGGGCGATGCGCCGGTTGAGGAGTTGGCGGACAACTGAGAATTGGGATAGATACTTTGAAGGTGATTAACAATTATCAAGCGACAGGATATATTATGCAAATGGAACTAACAGAGCTCAAGGCCAAGACCATTGCCGAGCTTCTCAAAATTGCAGAGGATCTTGATATTCCGGGCGTGTCCGGGCTGAGAAAATCAGAACTCATATACAAGATTATGGAATCACAGTCCTCTGCCGACGGACTTATTCTGGCCGAGGGCGTTCTGGAGACACTCGACGAAGGGTACGGTTTCCTTCGCTCACCTGACTATAACTATCTGCCGGGACAGGATGATATCTATGTCTCGCCGTCCCAGATTAAGCGCTTTGACCTGCGCACCGGCGACATCATCGCCGGACAGGTACGCCCGCCGAAGGACAACGAACGGTACTTTGCGCTCTTGAAGATCGAGTCGGTAGACTTTGCGGACCCGGAGCTGGCCAAGCACACCAGCCTGTTTGACAATCTAACGCCCCTTTACCCGGAAGACCCCTTCTTGCTGGAGCTTAACAGTGAGGAACTGACAACTCGAATAATCGACCTGATGTGTCCTATAGGCAAGGGACAGCGAGCGCTGATAACCTCGCCGCCAAAAGCCGGGAAGACGATGATCCTTCAGAAGATCGCACAGTCTATCACCACTAACCATCCCGAGGTCAAGGTGATGGTGCTTTTAATTGACGAACGGCCCGAGGAGGTGACGGACATGAAGCGCTCCGTTAACGCCGAAGTAATTTCGTCAACCTTTGACGAACCGGCTGAACGGCATGTACAGGTGGCACACATGGTGCTGGAAAAAGCGAAACGACTCACCGAGCGCGGGCATGACGTGGTTATTCTTTTAGACTCGATCACCCGGCTGGCACGGGCGCACAATGCGGTAGTACCGCATTCGGGAAAGATTCTCTCCGGCGGTGTTGACTCCAACGCCCTGCATAAACCAAAGAGGTTTTTCGGCGCCGCCCGCAATATTGAAGAAGGCGGATCGCTTAGCGTTATCGCCACCGCCCTCGTTGAGACCGGCTCGCGTATGGACGAGGTGATTTTTGAAGAGTTCAAGGGCACCGGTAATATGGAGATGGTACTGGACCGCCGCCTGTCCGACCGCAGAATCTTCCCGGCTATGGACATCAATCGCTCTTCTACCAGAAAAGAGGAGCTGCTTCAGGATGCGGAAACGCTCAGCAAAGTCTGGATCCTGCGCAAATTCCTGGCTGAGATGAATCCGATTGAAGCGATGGAGTTCTTGCTGGACCGCCTTAAAAAGACCAAGAACAACGAGAAGTTCCTGGCTTCGATGAAGGATTAGTGGAAATAATGAACCGCAGCCGGACCTGACGAACGAAAGTAGGTGATAAGGATACGCAATAGATATTGAGAAACAAGTTTTTGATTAAGGAACCCCTGTTTGATAATGTTTTCGTGAGCGAGGTTGGAATCGCTGTCTTGATACTACCTCCACAAGAAACATTATGAGACACAGAGAAGTGAACACTAAGGAGGATCAGATGCCAGGCAGTAAACTCTATATAGGAAACCTCAATTACACTGTAACCAGTCAACAGTTGGAAGAACTGTTTTCCAGCTATGGTGAAGTCAAGCAGATCAATATTATTGAAGGCAGAGGTTTCGGATTCGTTGAAATGTCCAGCACCGAGGAAGCCCAAAAGGCAAAAGAAGAATTGAACGGTACCGATTTCGAAGGGCGGACTCTGAGAGTTGACGAAGCTCGCCCGCCCAAAGGAGGTGATAGACAAAGAAGAGATGACCGAAGGTATTAGAAAAGATGTTCCCGTCCGGTAGTGTTTTGTTAGAGCGGTCAGACTCACTGTCTTACCGGTATCTCCCCAAGAAGGGCTATTGGACACAAACAAGTAAAGATCAAAGAGGTTAAGATGCAAGGCAGCAAGCTCTACGTAGGAAATCTTGGTTATACTGTAACTAATGAACAGTTGCAGGAGTTGTTTTCCAATCATGGTGAAGTCAAGCAAGTCAACATAATTGAAGGCAAAGGCTTTGGATTTGTCGAAATGTCCAACTCCGAGGAAGCCGAAAAAGCGAAAGAGGGATTGAACGGTACCGATTTCGAAGGACGGACTCTGAGAGTTGACGAAGCTCGCCCGCCCAAAAATAGAGAAAGAAGGGATTCTCGAAGGTTTTAAAATAATCGAGCGATAAGCTACAGAGAAGCGGGGCAGGATCTGTGATCCTGCCATTTGCTCAAAAACGGTGGCAGGTCAGCAGGTGCGTGCGGCAGCTGTCCTACTGATGTAATGGAAGCAGGCTTCTTTTTGCAGTAGTTATATAGATTTTTAGTTGAGTTATGACATATTTTGTAGGGCAGGTCTCCCCGAGACCTGCCAATTTATAGCTTGAGTAGGCTACATGAACTCATCTTACTACCAGCAACACGGCTCGGGGCCGGTGCCGTTGAGGAATTGCGCCAGATAGACTATATCTGCGATGTCAACCGAGCCGTCGCAGTTGAGGTCACTGGCTGGGCACGGATATGGGCAGGGGCCGCAATCGAAATAAAAAGCTTGCAGAAAGGCCACGTCATCCATCGTAACAACTGAATCTCCATTAGCGTCACCGCAGATGTAGGGGCCGGTGCAGCCCAGATCAAGAGCACCTATGAGAACGCCGCAGCTATTGTACTGTGGTAGGCAGGGTGAAAACTTGCTCAGGCTAAAGTCGCCTGCTGTCGTATCGCAAAACAGCGGATCAAGAGAAAAGTTACCATTTATCCCGGCCTGGTCGGCTATGCAGCCTACCCAGTCACCCTCCGGGTTACCGTAGACATCGCAGCAGGTGAGGGTGGGGTTATTCCATCCGTAGCAGGAAACTGCTTCACCGTCGATATTGAAAGTGATGATAGTGTTAACAAGCGATGGAGAGGAGCTGTTCAACAAAGACAGTCCGCTGCCGATGAGGGCTGAATTTCCGCTGATGGTGTTGTTGCTGATCGTGGGACTGGAACCGGAGCAATAAATCCCACCGCCGTAGTCGTCGGCTGAATTTTCGCTGATGGTGTTGTTGCTGATCGTGGGATCGGAAGACCAACAATAAATCCCGCCGCCGTATCTGTCAGTTGAATTGTCGCTGATGGTGTTGTAGCTGATGGTGGGATTGGAACTATAGCAATAAATCCCGCCGCCGAACATTGCTGAATTGTCGCTGATGATGTTGCCGGTAATTGTGGGATGGGAAACAAAGCAAGAAATCCCGCCGCCGTAGCTGTTAGTTGAATTTCCACTGATGGTGTTGTTGCTGATCGTGGGACTGGAATTGTTGTAGCAAAAAATCCCGCCGCCGCTGCTGCCAGCTGAATTTCCACTTATAATGTTGTTGCTGATTGTTGGACTGGATCCCCCCCTGCAACAGATCCCGCCGCCGTTGCTAGCTAAATTACCACTGATGGTGTTGTTGCTGATGGTGGGACTGGAATACCAGCAAAAAATCCCGCCTCCTGAATTTCCACTGATGGTGTTGTTGCTGATGGTGAGACTGGAATTGTCGTGGCAACAAATCCCGCCGCCCCAGTCAGCTGAATTTCCGCTGATGGTGTTGTTTATTATCTTAGGCGATGAAGATGAATCACACTTAATGCCACCGCCTACGGAATACCCATTGGGATCATCGTAGAGACCAAATCCGTCTTGAATTGTGAACCCGTCAACAACGGCTGTGGAATCCTCACCACTGTGGAAGTAAAAACCTCGATGAGGGTCGGCTGAACTGCCTTGACAGTCTAATATAGTGAAGTCCTGGCCGTTCTCTGATTTCAGGACAATGCCCTTGCCGCCGAAGTCAATGTCCCGATTGCCGTTACCGGTGTAGGTGCCGTCAGCAACAAGAACAGTGTCACCAGGAACGGCCGCATCAATCCCGGCCTGGATGGTCGGCTGGTCGGCCGGCACATGGATAACTGTAGCAAACAAAGCTGCTGACAGACTAACAACTGCCCCCACAGCAATCAGAAGCGTTACCGCTTTTCTCATAATATCCTCCGTAAGAACAACCTGGATTTACCCAATTAATAATATAGTAAATAAGACCTTTTTGTCAAGTGTTTTTCAGAAGTTAAACCGAGCGCGGAGGAGAGGGGCAGATGGGGAGAGGCTGTCTTAAAAGCCGACACAACCGCGTAGGGGCGGGGGTGCCATCGGCACACTTATTTCTCCACGGATTTTAAACCCAACGTCACCCTGAGCGGAGTCGAAGGGTGTGGCGACACAAGGCCGCCACCTACGCGAGACCACACCACCTGTGGGGCAGATGTGGACTCGCCTTTGGTAAGCCGCCCACGAGACCCTAGAGGATGGGCCACCCAGCCATTATTTCGCTCGTTGCAGACGTTTCAGCAGCTGTATCTGCCCGGCGTGGTAGAGATCATGCGATGAAATGCCGTAAAACGTTCTGATGAAACTGACCCGTGAACCGCTCGGTTTTTTGTTCAGTTTCGATGGTGGAAATCTCAAGATCTCCTCACGCAATTTTCGATGCCATTCTTCCAAAAGCTCTAGATCATCTTTCCACAATTTGATGTCCGGCTTTTGGGGTATTTTCGGCCAGTCGCTTGGTTTGCGGGGGAACGCGCCTTTCTCACCGCTGGTGATTCTGCGCCAGGTAGCGTATTTCCAGTAGGCGCAGTGCAGGGCGATCTCCCAGATATTATGACGTTTCGTTTTCGGCCGCCACAATAGCTCTTTTGGTTTTAGCCCGCGCAACGATCCACGCAGGTTGGTACCGTGCCATGCTGTTTTATCGTACGCCTGATCGTAGATTTGGATTATGACATCCATTTTAGGATCGAGAGCTTTATGTGACATATCTCCTCCTAACATTTTTCTTCTTTACGAATAATGTATTGCAGGGATTCAGTATATTCTTGAATCTCATGATACCATACACCAGAGCAGCCACTATCTTTTCCGTACCAGGCAAAACGGAAGGGCCAATATGGCTATCGCGATAGCCGTGTATATGACCTGGTGGTAGCTGGCCAAGAAAATCAGGCTGTCATTTCCCAGATCAGCATATCGTATTTGGAAATAGGCAAAAAGGGCCGTGCCTAAAGCGATGCCGGTCGACATGCCGATGTTGCGTGAGGTCGACAGAATGCCCGACGTTATAGCCCTCTGCCCCTCGGTCACAGAGCCCATCATCGCCGAGGAGTTCGGGGTGTTGAAGATGGCTGTTCCGCTGCCCATGACCACTATGCAGAGAATCAGGTAGCTATTGGCGGTCTCGGTTCCAA
>Ga0209986_10001690_pt1 | contig 20963 bp, 31 predicted proteins | sample BlataG_FD_183168 | JGI IMG/M metagenome (GOLD analysis project Ga0209986, IMG submission 183168) | Deep subsurface microbial communities from Black Sea to uncover new lineages of life (NeLLi) - Black_00105 metaG (SPAdes) (version 2) | ecosystem: Environmental > Aquatic > Marine > Oceanic >... | reverse complement strand
TACATCATCCCCAGCGTATTGGTTGTCGCACTTCTTACCGTTTAAAACTATTTCAGTTCCATACATATCACAACATCCATCGCCACATTGATAGTGCCAATCTTCTAGCTTAATAGAAATACGTTTATCCGTAGCAGATTGCAAAAGGAATACAATTTCCTTGTTTACGCTCCTAACATTCTTTTTTGCAGAAGATTCTATTTGCTTAAATAGTTCTTCGGGTATTTCAATTAACTTCTTTTTCATTTATCCAATTTTTTGTTTCCTCAATCTTTTTTAAAAGCTCTCCTTCTCTGTCAAAGTCTATACTGGAGTAGTTAATAGTACAGTTCATTTCGTTACACAAAGCACGATATTTTATCATATTATCGTACTGCTCTTGTAATACTTCTAATCTTTCTCGTAAGGTCATTGTTTAATATTTTTTAGTGTTCAGTGTCAATGAACAGGCGTTTCTATTGAACGCCTGCAAACTCATCAATAGTCTGTTTATCTATTGTGTGTATAGTTCCGTCTGCACATTTAAAACAGTAACGGTTGGCTTCTGAAACAACAGAAACTAAAATTCTGCCAGTGAAATCACTGATTGCAGCAAATACTCTATCCTCGTTTGAGGCGTTAATCGGAAGTGTGGGAGTAATAAACATAATCTAAAAAGATTAGCTCTGACGGGCGAGCAACCCTTGTGTTATCATTAACACACTACAAATATACATATATTATTTATATATACAAGTAATATGTAAAGAAATTTTAAAAATATTTTCCAATGCTAAAAAATAAAAGCATATAACAAGGTGTAAATTGCATTAAAACGCAATCAACACAAACCGTTGTGCATAATGCTAAAATAGTTCCTCTAATGGTAATAGTATGCCTTTAGATGTATTATTATCCCCCCCTTTTTTATCTCTATTTGAGTTTAAATATTTTCTACACCTTTCTTTTAGAGTATAAGTTTCTATTAAATGGAATGTATCACCAAAGCAAAAACAATAAAAATCTGCAACGCTTTTAGATATTCCACTTGGTTTTCCTCTACTAAAATATTCGACATAAACATTGTTAGTTTTTAAAGCTTGTAAATCATATTTAACTTCTATTGTCTTTGAATTAAATATCTTACCCAACTCTTCTTCTTTTACTTGACCTACTTTTAAATCATATTTAAAATCGTTATTATATTTCATTCTATTTAGTTTTTAGGTACTATGCACAACAACGTATAAAGTGCATTAAAACGCACCCTATACAAACCGTTGTAAACAATGCTAACCTATCTTTTCTAATTCGAGCCTTGTCTCTCCATAACGCCTATTAATTAAGCACTCTAATAAAGTATGCTCAGGCACTTTAAAGTATTCTCCATTTATGCAAATACCATCGCTTTGCAAGGCGTTTAACATTGTCTTTTTATCAAGCCTGACATAACAAGTTAATATAGTTCTTGTTTTTGTCGGCTCTTGCAATTCTCTGTAATTTGTTAAGTCTATCATTTTATTAAGTTTTTAGTTATTAACCCGCACAGTTTACAACACTGTATAAAAAACATTAAAACGATTTTTACATTCAACGTTATAAGCAATAAAAATTACTTAGTGTACACTTCAATTCGGTCATGTGTACTCCAAACATTAGCCCAAGCCCACTCCCATTTTAAATCGTCTGGGCGGTTCTTTTTGTGAGCTTCTTCAATAGCTTGTATCGCTTCTTCTTTGGTGTCGTAATCTCCAATAAAATCATCCATTCCACCGCTTGGGTAATAACAATCTCCGTAAAATGCTAAATAAGTTTTCATAAGTCGTAATTTTTAAAGTTTATAACATTAATAAATAACATCAAAGTCCTCGTTCTTATTTGTGTTTAATGTGTTTATATGGTTGTTATCTATCACTTAGTTCTGTATTTCAATTTACGGATAGTAAACCCGTTTATTTTGATAGGATACGGCTTGTCTTTAATTGAATGATAAGGAAGTTTGTAAACTTCGCAAATCTCTGTCAAGCTTCCCCATATTCCCCTGTACCACCTCTTTTCTATTAGTATCTTATTCATTTTAAAAATGTCGTTTTATTAGTACATAGTTTAAACCCACCCTCAAACTTAACTAATACATGAGTGTCATTTGAATCAAATACCTCGACCATTTTGCCGAAGTAGTTTAGTTTATTTCCTTTACTAAACATTATCTGTTTAGGTAGTTTTTAGCGTTTCTTTCTGCTTCTCCTAATCTTGCGAACATAGTTGTAAATACTAATTTACCTTCTTTCTCTACCTTAAAAAAAGTTCTTTTAGTTCCATCTTTTTGAACCTTAGAAATAGTTACTATTTCGTTTGTTTTTGGGTTTCTTACGTTTGTTACTTTGTTTAATGTAGTGAAGCTTTTCATAATCTTTTTGTTTTTGTTTCTTTGTTATAATGTAAAGATACGCATTATATTTACATTCGCAAATAAAAAGTAGAAATAAATTAAATATTTTTCTAAATACGCAATAGATAACACCATGTATAAAGCCATACCCTACGGGATACGGCTCATACATTTAGCGTTACCTGCCATTTAAGACAGAGTTGAGTCCATTATACAAGCGAACAAATTTAGTCCTTTGTTCCTGTTCAGTAATTAAGTGAGCGTATCTATGAGCAACCACTTTACGTTTGTTATCCCAAACAATTCGAGCCTTATCTACATCAGGTACAAAGAAAGTATTTGGGTGTTTACGCCATTGCACCAATTCGCCTTTCTCAACCAATTCCAATATTTCAGTAGGTATAATTTTATTCGTTTGTTCAAGGTCCATTATTTTACCTTCTTCTCTTTCAATAGCATCTTTTGTTTTTTGAATACTATCTTTTAAGTTCCGCAAAGATTCGTTTTGCCTATCCCATTTATTCAAGGTTGCTTGTCCGTTTCTTTTGTCGTTCAAAGGTTGTCCGTTAGCTTGCTTAACCGTATTAAAATGGTTTTGCAGTTTGTCGTTAAATTGTTGCTCTTTTTTAATCAAAGAGTTTTTTAATATTTCAAGTCTTTTACTCATAATTCAGTGATAAAAACGGCAGGTAACAAAGGCTATAAAAAATAGCGGGTGCATTGCTTACCGTAAGGTTAATAATTCTATTCAAGTTCGTTCTCATTCGATAGTTAGGTGTTTCAATTCCGCTACTTTTCATAGCCAAACCGTTATGTACAATATAGCTTAGTTCAGTTCGTCTAATATACTTGTTTGCTTACCAGTCGTAATAATATTTTTTTCCACCCTTTTCTCAGCAATACTAAAATACTCGTCATTCATTTCAATACCTATAAAATCTCTATTGGTATTTTTACAAGCTACACCAGTTGAACCACTTCCCATAGTTAAATCCACTACTAAATCATTTTCATTGCTAAACGTCTTTATTAAATCCTCTAAAAGTAACACAGGCTTTTGTGTTGGGTGGTGTCCGTCATAATCTTTCTTGTATTTTAGTATATTACTTTTGTATTTACCACCCTCCCACAGGTTGAATGTACTTGGGTACTGCTCATTCATTTTTCTAAGCAATTCGGTTCTGTATTCTGTATCGGTTGCCTTTAATTCTACAAATGGTTTAAATCCATTCATTTCGTCAATTCCAAACACTTCAATCAATTCTAAGTATGTTTTTTCGGTGCAAAGTAAAAATTGAGTACTGTTTATATAAAACGTATGCTCAGCTCTTCTGTGTCCAAGTTTTGTATTAATCTGCTTTAAATTTAAGCCTATAAAATCCATTACAATTTTAAAATATGGTCGTAATGGGTGTACTCCTTCAAAATCGTGTTTTTGGTGGTTCTTGCTAAATAAAAGCACTTCCTCCATATAATTAACACAAGCCTTTTTAGCAATCAAGCAATTTGCAAAGTGTTCTTTGTCCCAAAACATTGTATAGCTAAAAGGTACATTTGCATTCTGTTTACTTATTAGTTCGGTTGTAAATGGCTGTTGGCTAAATAAAATCATTTTCCCATTTTTACGGAGTATTCTGTTTGCAATTTGCATTATTTTATTGGTATCAATTACATTATCCCAATCTGCATTACTTAGGCGTTTGTATTTTTCCATATCTCCACCCATACCTTTAACAGTTCCATAAGGCAAATCAGTAAGTATTAAATCAACACTTCCGCTTTCTATTTTATCGCTTTCAATAAGGCAATCGCCTTTGTATAATTTTATCATTGTATTTGTTTTGCTTCGTTATCAATATCATTTTGCTTTAATTGTGCCAGGATCAAATCATGCTTATCTTTTCCAAAAACACTTTCAGAAAATGTTTCTTTTTTTGCGGAATCTTTTTCTTTGAATTTTTTATCATTTTTTAACCATGTAGATAAACGTCTACTGATTCCAAAACTTTTTTGTTTTTCAAATCTCATTTTTTTATCATTCAAACCATGTTCAGTCCAATATTCAAAAAATTCTTTTAATAAACTTTTATCATAAGTTTCTAAAAAAGGGAGTAAGGAATTTTTAAATTCCGCTTTTCTACTCTCTATATTTTTAATTACTTTATCATTTACTTTTACTTTATCATTAACTGTTACATTAACATTATCATTTACTGTTGGATTTGTTGAATTTTGTTGAACACTTTTAACATTTGTTGAATTTGTTGATTCTTGTTGCTTTTTGTTCTTCCTTGCTTCAGCACTTGCTTTTCCTGCTTTGCTTCTTCCTTCACGTGTAGTTTCCCACTTTTCCAAATCTCTTTTGAACTGTTGTTTGATTGGAGTGAATGCAAGATTAATCAGTAAATCTTCTGTGATTGGCTGTTCATCATTTACATAAGCAAAGATGTGTTTAATTAATTCACCTGCTTTTTCATTTGGAAGTTGATCAAACAATTCTTTTTGGTCGGCATAAAGAATAAAGCCTTTTTTATCTTTAGCCATTTTACAAAGTTTTAATTTTGTTGATTTCAGTTCTAACAGTTTTTGCAAATTTAATTGCTGTCTGTTCATCTAAGTATAAAGAAAAGTAACTACCATTATGAATTCCTTCAATAATAACTTCTTTTGGTGCTGAATCTACTTTCAAATAATCTTTACTTGATCTTTTGCATGAAAATTTTATTTCTATTGCCATTATAATAAAGGTTTTAAGATACCTATAAACTATTAAATAATAAATCCCTTACCAAAGTAGCCACGTGGAAGGCGTTCAATGATAAAGGATTTTAAAAAATTTCTTGTGATTTCCACGTCACTTGAAGTTCAAATATACACATTTATTTTAAATCAAGGTGGCTTCCAATATAAAAATTTAATTTTTTATAATTCCACAATATCGTGGACCACCTTGATTTTTTTAGTTAAAAGAGTTTGCAACCCTCATTATTTCATTTGATCTTTGAATCATGCTTTCCTGGAACTTCTTCACTCTTTCCTTATCATTCTCAATCCAATAACCTTTGCTGCTTGAAATTAGGTTTAAAACTAATTTATTAGTTCTAATATAATTAACCATTTTACGAAGTCTTACACCTGTTAATTTATGACCTGATGCTTCAAAACCTGCACAAATTTCATTTGATTTTATTGCATTATCAACACCAATTTTTGTTCTAAATCCTGCTAACATCATTGGAAGCAACTTTAATTCATAATCAGTTAATTCATAAGTTTCTTTTTCATGTCCTTTAATCATTGTTCAAAGTTTTTAATTGTTTCTATATTTACACTTTTAATATGTTTTCTTTCTTCTGAACCCATCCAAGCACCTTTGTAATTTAAACTTCTTTCATCTTCTTCAGGTTTAAAAAATGTATAATTTTTATCTTTAAATTTATCACTTAAAATATTACTTACTGTTGATTTACAAATTCCAAAAATATCTGCAATTTCACTATTACTTAATTTTAAAACAGAATCCAATGGAATATCATGCAAAATTTGATTTGGTGTTTTCATTTTTCAAGTTCTTTAATTGCTAATTTAACACGTTCTGTTAATATAATTTTATCTTCTAAAGGTATTTCAAATTCAAAAATATTTAAATTTTTATAATAACCGCCATCAGGCAAATAAGGTAGAGCAGATTTATCAGCTTCTGCAATAAATCTATATTTCCATTGGTCGATTCCATCATAATTTGCAGCCATTTCACGTATCACTTCAAGTTCACTTTCGTAAGGCATAAATAAAACCGCTTCTGCATTTGGTGTATCATTAATTATTGCATTTGAAACAAGTTGCCAATACTCTTTTGCAAAATCTTTTTTTAATATTTCAATATCACCTTTTAAAAGTGCATCAGCATATTTTGCAAAGTTTTTTGGTTGATAGCATTTAATATCACTTACTTTTTTATTTTTTACAATTAAATCCTTTGAACCTGACCATCTTTTAATTGTTGGGTGTACATCTGTTTCATTTGATGTTATTTCATATTCCAGACCTATTAAACTAAAAACATAAAGTTCCATAAATGAACCCCATGCCATGGCCTGTGAATATGCATCAACACTAATGCTTCTTCCTAATCTTAATTCAAGTTGTTTTTCTTCAATGTAGGTAAGTCCAGGTGCAGAAAATTCTTGTTTTCCTGTACCCTTTTTTATCAGTTTATAGATTTCACCTGAAGTAAAATTTGCAATTCTTTCTTTATTTTCTATTATACTTCCCATCTTATAATGATTTTAAAATATTAATTACTTTTTTATAACTTGATTCTTCTTTTGTATCAATTATTCTTTCAATGTTCATTTTATCTTCTTCAGTAATTGATCCTTCTTTTTCATTAAATAAATTTATCAAGTTTTCTAAATTGTATTCAATCTTTTCTTGTGATACTTTAATTTCCTTAAAATCTTCTTTATTATAAATGTCTGCAGCAATACCAACTTCTGCTGCACATTTTTTTAAAGCATCAGTTGCTGCAGCTTTTAAATCATTACCAACTGATAAAGGTATATTTGTTGATGTTTTTTTTCCATCTATCCATTCAACACGAAACATAATATCTTTGTTTCCATATTGCATTTTAACAATTGTTTTTCCATTGCTCCTGCAGGTTAATTTTCCTTTTACAACAACTTCTTTTGCTTCAATCATTATGTTTTCATCAATTATTTCAAAATCCCAGTCCCAACCGAACATAAGATTTAAACATTTTTTTACATAACCACCTGTAACATAAGACCATTCACCACCACCTTTTGCAGGTCGTTTTTTAATATATTGTTCAGGGGTTTTTTTAAGCAATATTTTCAATTGCTTTGCATTCAAGCTATTGTCTTCGACTAAACTCAAATCTGATGCATCTACTAATGCCAATTCATTGTCTTTCATTATCTCTAATTTTTAATTGTTTATACTCTAAATTTAACTTATTCTTTTGTTATTACCAAACATTTCAATCATTAAAACCAAATAAAAAATTTGGATCAACATTGCATTTATCACAAATTGCAACAATCATTTCAGGTTTCATTTTGCCATATTCTTGACCATTGCACCACCTTGAAACATAAAATGTTGATGTTTTTGGATTTAGTGCAGGTAACACAATTATTCCAAGTGTTGTTTGTGTTAATTTTGCTTCACTTTCTTTTCTGTTATCATTAAAGTGATTTATTGCATTTTTAATTTTTAGTATCATTTTTTTTTAGGTTTAAAATAAAACTTACAAAGTAAGCTGATTAATATTAATATAATTATTGCTTTCATTTTTTCGATTTCGATTGTAAAAAATTTAATAATAATTCTTCATCTTCTTCATCTTTGTATCTATCAAAATATTTTTTTATAAATGATAAAATTAAAGTCTTATTAAGATTTCTTAAAATCATTAATTTGATATTATTAAATTCAATTTTTTTAAAATAAATATCATTATGTGCTTCTAATCTTTGTATTTGTTCCTTGTGATCCATTTTTAATTTTTTTAATTTATTATTAAATTTTTAAGGTTTTTAAAAAGGGGTTTTTACACCCCTTTATTATTATTGTTCTATTTTTTTTGTTAATTCGTTTTCAATATCATTTTTAATTTCTCTTATCATTGCTGCAGTAAAAGTTACTTCATCACCTGCAGCATCAAAAATTTCAAATAACCAAATATCCATTCCATTAAATTCATTTGTTTCTGTTTTTTCCCTGTCTTCAGCATCAAGTTTATAATCAACATCAATACAACATTTAACAACAAATCCTTCTTCTAAAAATCCACCAAATCCTGCTTCAATTTTAAAATCAAAATCTTTTACTGTTTCATCACAATTAAATTCTTCTAAGTTTATCATTTTTATTTTTTTTAGTTATTAACTTATAATACCTTCCAAATATAGTGAATATTTTGGTATTGCCAAACATTTATTAAGAATAATCAAACTTTTTTTTTAATCAGGCATAAAAAAACCGCCCAACATAAGTTGAACGGTTCATTCTAATGATCAAAATTTAGAGATAATGTTATTTAGAAGTGTAAATATATTAATTATTTTCTATCTTTTTTCTTTAAAAATGGCATATCTACATTTTCAGTAACTGTTGATGCAACTTTTTCAACTGAACGACCAACAACATAACCACCCAAACCGAGTTTAACAATGTCTAACAACTGCAATTCAAGTTCTAATGGTATTGATTCATTTGTTAAACCAAACCATTTAAAAATCAGGATAACACCGAATGCCAACATCATTAAAGGCCGCCAACTTTTTTGAAGCCAATTACCTTTCATTTCTGTTTTAATAACTTCACCCTGTACTGCAGCAACTTCATTTAATGATTTTAAAACAACTTCAGTCAATTGTTTTTTTGCTTCACTTTTTTCTTCATCATTGGTTAATACATTATCAAGTATTCCACCAACAGAATCAATTGTGTTTTTTGTCAAAAAATCTAAAAATTTCATAATATGTTTTTTATTAAATAAATAATTGCACTAACAATTAAAGTAATAATTACAATGCAAACTTTAAAACCAACATCAATTGATTCATCAAGGTTTGCAAAATCTTTTTCTTTAATCTTCATAAATTGTTATTTTTTGGTCTTTCATTCTTAATACTTGTTTTCTGTTTCCAGCTATTTTATATGAAATATGAACCCAAGCAGGATTTTCTTTTGTTCCTCCTTCAAAAATAAGTTGGTCAAAATCTAAATTGGTTCGTGCATAATCAAAAATTTCTTTATTTGAAACGCTATTTCTGAAATCATTATCAATATCAATTGCTTCACCTTTGCAATGTTGTGAAGTTTTAGAACCGCCAACCGCTTTATTTAATGCTTCGCTTCTGTAACCACTATTCAAATAAATAGGAGCGTTAAAATGCTCTCTAATAGGCTGAAATATATTTTCAGCCAAAGCAACTAAATTTTGCAAATGCTCTTTTGTTGGTTCATTTGAAATATTATTTCTTGTTGCAGTATTTGATTTTATAACTTCAGATAAAGTTAAATTTGTAGATAATTTCATAAATAAATTTTTAAATTATTGCAGTATTTCCAACACCAACTTTTGTTATCATTATTTCGTTCAGCCAACCTTCAACAAGAACACCTGCACCTGCTTCTGTAAATAATTCACTCCATTCTTCAGGTGTACATTCTCTTTCTTGAACATAACTAAATTCCAGGACTTTTAATATTTTTGGCTTTGCTTCATCAATTGCTGCTTGATTCACAAAATGTTTTAAGAAAAAGATTACTTTTTTTCCTTCACCTACAAATTTTGTATTGTAGTCAATTATACTATTTGCAGAAACTGTTCCACCATCAGGTCTTTGTAGTTGTTTTGTTATTTTAATCATAATTATTTTTTTATAAAGTTAGAATATTTTTTTTATATTAAACAGATAAAGTTCTTGAAACCAAAACCCCATTTGCAAAAGTCATTGTTGAAACTTGACCTGCAGCATCTGTTGCAAAATTTAAAACTTCAGTTATTGCAGTTTCAAAATTAATATCAGCATCAGGAAGTGTTATTGTTCTGTCTGCCGTTGGTGTTGTGTAATCAATAACCGTTTCAAATGCTTCACCTGTATTAAATGCTAATTGATTACAATAAGCAGTTTCATCTGTTTTAACTATTGTTGAATTACCACCAATTTGAACTGAATTTTTTACATCTTGATTTAAAATTCCACCCTTAGCACTTATTCTTGAAGGGTAACTATCACCTGCACCTGCATTAAAGTTTCTTAAAACATCATTTTGAAATATACCGAAACCACCTGTTCTTGAAAATGTAGGACTTAAAAGAAAGAATTGTGCTTGACCATCTGAAATATCTAAAACACTAACATGGTCAACTGCAATTGTTCCTTTAAATGCCCCAACACCTAAATTATTTATTTGCAAAAATGCTTTTCCATCAACAGATTCTATTTGCTGAGAATCTAAAATGGTATTATTAATAGAGATTGTTTCTGCAAGTCCTTGTGGAATGTCAGAAGTCAAAGCAATAATTCCATCTTTATCTTGATATGTTTGTGTTCTGTCTGCAGTTAATGTTGTAATTCCCAAACCAACCAAAACTTCAAAAACACCTACAAATGAAGATTGACTGTAACCAATATTATTAAAATAAGCAACTCTGTCTGTTTTTACTTGACCAATAAAACCTGCATTTGCAGTGCTTAATTGAGGTTGTGAAACAGACCATGTTGCAAGTCCATCAACATTTAAATTCACTTTATTGTCGTTAAATTCAATAAATTTATTAGTCAAATTTGATAATTCAAAAATTGCACTTTGTGTATTTTGGTCATAACCAAATCTTGCTGCTTCAACTGCACCAATTGCATGAACTAAAAATGCATAGTCATCACTTTCATTATCAACTTCACAAATTACATCACCACCTAAAAATTTTGTGAAAAAAGTTTGACTTGTTACAGTTCTATTTTCAAAAAGTGAACCGTCACCAGTGTAAATTGAAAAACCAAACACATTGAATAAATAAGTAATTAATTCACCAACTGTTATTTTTTTACTAACATCATAAGCATAAGGAGGGACACCGCCTAAACTATTGTTGTTTGAAAAGTCCATCAAGTCACCTTGATTAATTGGTTTACTTGTTGCATCTTCAACATATTGAGATATTTTTTCATTTGCCATAATTTCTAATTTTTAAAAGTTTCGTTTTTTATATTTATCTTCTTTATCAGTGAAAGTTATATTATAAACCCTATCAGGTGTATTTTTAATTTCAGGTTTTTCAATTTCAGAAAGCATTACATTTATTCTTCTAAAAATTGATTCATTTTTAATTAAGTAATCAGTAATTAAAATTTCATTTGCCAACATCTTATTGTAAAGTAATTGTGTACCAACTTCATAATTAATTAAACCTGTTTCTAAACTCCATTCCCTTGAATTTTTAGCAGTTATTTGTCTTTGTTCATGATTAGAATTAACATAATTATCTGTTTCAACAGTTGGTGTTGGGTTTCCAAATACACCTGGAACCCTTAGTGATTGATACCAATTTAAACCTGTAAAATCAAAATTACCACCAATTATATTTCCATTTTGTGTTGATTCAATTCTAACTGTTTTATTTGCTGCAATATCTGAATAAGTTATTAAACTAAACAATCTACTTTCATAAGTTGAAGCATTACCAACAATATTTAATTGTGCTTTTATTTGATAGTTTCCATTTCCAAATGCAGCTTGTACCAATTCCCATTCCAATAAATAACCAACATAAATTTGTTGTTCTGCACTCCCTGATGCAAAACCATTAAAAAAAGTTCCAAAGGTGTTTGTATTTAAATCAGCAACTTTAATTCCTTCTTTCCACAATTCAATTCCAACCGTATCTGTTGCAATTAATCTTTTAAAAAGAAATTCATTCATATCATTTTTCCACCATTCATTGTTTGGTGATTGACTTGCAAAAACTCTTTCAATATATTGACATTGTATAAAATCACAAATGCAAGAATCATTTACTGCAGGTGTAATTATTTCAGGTAAAGATTTTCCTAATAATTTAAATGCATTACCACTTTGGTATGCATAAGGAGTATTGTTACTTAGTTCTGTTATAATCATTCTTTTATTTTTACATTTGAAGTTTCAGTATCTTTTAAAACACTTTCTTCTGTTAATTTTCCTTCATCAGGGTTTAAATTGTCATCATGTATTCTTGAAGATAAATTATAACTTTGGCCTGCAGCAACTAATGAACCATCAATTAAACATTCCATTACAACATTTCCACCTGATAAATAAACATTTAAAAGCGTTCCGGAAGAAGGAATTAATAATTGATTTGCTGCAGGATCATTCAAACTTGACATTTCAGTAATTTCATAACCAAGTTCATCTGTTTCTTCAATTCTATTTATTCCATAAATACCAAATAATGATATTACTGCACCGCCTGAATTTGTCCATGTTGTTCTAAACAATGTATCTTGACCTGTTAAAATTGCACCGCCTAAATTTGAAAGGTTTGAATTATTAAAAGTTTCAATTGTTGCACTCCAAATTGGAGTAACATTTCCATCTTTTGTATAATCGTATAAAGTTATATTTGGTGAATTAAATAAATAATCTGTATTGCCTGAAATTAATGCATTCTGTTCACCATAAACATTTGCAAGAACTGACAGTCTTATTTCATAATTGTTCAAATCTGAATAATTAGAACCTTTAAAGTTTAAATTGTTTTGTGGTTTTGTTGCATCATAAAAAATTGAATCTGCATTAATATTTTGAATCCAATCTTGCCATGAAAACTTTTGTGAAAATGTTCCATTATAACCTTGGAAACCTGCACCTGACAAACTCCCAGTGTTTAAAGTAACTTCATTGAATTGGTCTGCAGCTTTTAAAATATAACCACGTGTAGTATTTTCATTTAATTGTTGAACACCACCTGAAACAATTGCATTGCCTATATTATTATAAGAATAAGAATCTAATTCAAAATATTCTTCTGTAACTGTATTGAAAGCAATTAGTTTAAAATCTAAAGTATTTAAATATGCAGCTTTATTCAAGTTTAATTCAAAATCAAATGCAACTGTAAAACCGTCTTCATTCCATGCAGTCAAATTTGTTGAACCGCCAACAGGAATTTGTTTGTTGTGAGGGTATAATTTAAAAGTCTTGAATTGCATTAAATCTGAAATGTCAAGTGTTTGGTCATATTGGTTTACGTCTGCAATTAAAACAACTCTATCTGAATTTCCTGAAGGTAAATTTGCATCACCTAAACCAACACCAATTAAATAATTTGGAACACCACTTGTTCCAACTATTTGTGCAAGTTTTAATCTTTGTGCAATTGTATAATCAACTTCAAACCTTATTAACATTTCAGTTACATCAACTTGAAGTGTTCCTGTTGCATTTTTGATAAAAGTATCACCATCTGCAGGTAAAAACAATGCATTTTGCATTACTCGGTCATAAATGAAATTCTCTTTAAAATCTGTTGTTTTATTTTGATATTCATTTTGTTCAGGTAAATAAGAAACATAAACACCAAATCTTGATGTTAATGAAAAACTTTTTCCATTATTTACTTTTACTAAAATTTCAACTTCAGTATCTGTTCCAATAGCTAAACCATCTTCAGGAAGTCCAGTTAATAAACTTGTATAATCAACTGAAAGAATTTCATAATCATTATTAAAGCCATTAAAATTTTCTTCAAACCAAGCAACAGAACCTAAATTGTCATCAACAATTACATCTTTTTGTGTGTTTGGATTTGATAAAACAGTTCTGAAACTTGCATTGTATGCATATTTTAATGTATTTGTTCCATTTAATAAATTTGGAGTAATCTTGTTTTGTAGGTTTGAAAATTCACCATCTAAATAATAAGGTAAAACCATAAAAACATGCTCAATTTCAAATCTCTGATAACCATTAAAAGATTGCTGATAACGAACTCTCATTGTTCCTGTTTGCCAATCTGCATAAGAACCAAGTCTTTGCATGTTAACCCAATTTAAATCTCTTACACCACCGCCTGTATCAAAACCAATATTGGAACCATAAAAACCTTGGTCATTACCACTTACTTTTGATTCAACATTAAATGTTTCTGAATTACCAAGCAAACCAAATTTAAAAATTAATGCAGTTAAATCAGAAACCCCAAAAAGTGAAGCATCACTTGCATCTGTAATTGAACCTGAATCAAGCTGATAAAAAATTGTTAAACCATCATTTGATATTGAAAGAATAGTAATATCAGCAAAGAAAATTCCACCCTGTAACCATTTACACTTATCACCAACCGAAAAACCTTCTGTTTCCCAATTCCCTGTTGTTCTTGTTATTGATTCATTCCCTATTGTAGCATCAAATGTCCAAGGATCAGAAGCAGAAATAAAATCAGACCAATTCACATCAATAACTGTTATTGACTTCACAATTTCCATAACAGAACCTGTAAAATTATTTGTATAATCTCCTAAGTTTGCACTAAATCCAACATCATTTTTAAATTCATTTAAAAACTTTTGTGAACGTATTACTGTATTTATACTCATAATGTTTTAAATTTTTCAGAACTTTTAATAAATCCTGCAATGTCTAATTTTCCATTTTTTGCATCTTTTATTGATTGACTTAAAAATGCTGCAGCTTCTTTATTTTCAATTTTATCAATATCCTGCATTGTTTTTTCAAATAATTCATTATTAGATTTATTCAAACCTGAATAATCATTAAGCATTTTTTTTATTTGTGCATCTAAATCTGTAATCATTATTCAGGGTTTATAAATGTTTCTTGTAAGTTTGTTGTGTATTGTTCTTCAACCCAAAAAGAAATTATTGCTTTGTCCCTTCCTGTGGTCCAGGTAAAGTTAGTAATTTTTGCAGAACTACCATTAAATAAAAAATAAGGGTTTGTTGTTAGCTGCTTAAAATCTTCTAAACCAAAAGGAATTTCTACATCAGTATAAATTGAACGCTGCTTTCCAAAGTTGTTTTGAACAAAACTATTATAATTAATATATTTATCATAAAGTGTTTTTGCTGAAAATAAATTTCTATGATTTACAGGTAAACGCCCACCTTTTACATAAATTAATTTTGGAACAGAATGCCAATTTTGCGACTGCTTCAAAGTTCCTTTCCTTCCATTTACTTGACTTAAAAAATTTGTTCCACCGCCAAAAACTCCTGTAACACCATCAATAAAACCTGCAACACTTTTTAAAAGATTTTCAATAGCATTTAATTCATCTTTTCGATTTCCTAATGCAACATTAAAATTTGTTTCATCTAAACCTTTTAATAAAATTGCTTTTGGATTTATTACATTTATTGGTGTTGTTTTTATTTCGTATGCAGTACCTTTATAATTATCAATAGTCCACGAATCATTTAAATCTGTTTTAAATTGAACTAATACTGTAGATTTTAATTCATCTAAATTATATTTTTTTACTTCAATTAATTTTGAAGGCATTTGCCACGTTGACTGCTGCAGCCAAAATGGATCATTCTTTGGCCGAACATGAATATCATTACCAATGATTGCTATTTTACCATCAATTAATTCTTTTGCAAGAATAAACATGTCTTTACAATTATAACCATAATCAAGAACATTTGGAATCCCAGTTGGTGTTCCTTTTGTTGAATTTATAAAACCACCGAAAGTTTTGTCATCTAATCTTGGATTGCTTGGAAGATAATGTATAAAATCAAAATCTGCATTTGGTGCTATAAGTCCATAACCTAAATGAGCTGCAACAACTTCTAATGCTTTTCTTAATAATATTGTTTTGTGTTCTCTTATTGGTGATACTAAAGAATTAATTAATGATTGTGCAAGATTAATAATTGAAATTAATAAGATTGCAGTATAAGCAATGGCAATAATTGCTTTTAAGACTAATAAAATAGCTGCACCAACTGTTCCTGTAAAACCTGCAGCTGCAATTCCTGTTGCTTCTGCAATTGCATCAGAAGTTCTTTCAATTGCTTCTGCTAATTCCTTTATCATTAAATAAAGTGTAATTGATGTGATAAGCAATTCAAGCAGGTTAAATTTCTTTTCAACAACATATTCTTGAATCGTATAATCTGCTTGTGTAACTGCTCCAATTGCTTCTAAGTAACCAAATGTAACTGCTTCAAGTTTTGAATGTAAGTCATCAATACTATCTTCTTTAATTGTACCAACTGCAACCCTTCCATCTTCCAAAAGTTCCTGATAATTTGAAGTAAAATCTAAAAATGATTTGAAACTTTTTTGTTGTGCTTGGTTATTATAAAGAATTAATTCAAATGGCATACCCTCAAAACCACCAACACCATTATGAAACCAATTTAAAATTGCTTCACGTGCTTCAAGTGGAAAACTATATTCAGAAACAGTTAAGGAAGGCTGAATGTTATCATTAACATATTCTGCTTGAATTGTTACATCTTCCCATCCTTCAGGTGCATTATATTGTACACCATTCAATAAGTATTTCTGTTCTGTATTTATGCTTAAATCACTCATTTAATGCAGTTTTGAATGTTCTTTTGTTGTTTTATTTCCAACTTTTGTTGTTACTGTTAATAAATTTCTTACATAATCAGCTTCAATTGAACTTTTTGGCATTTTGATTCTTTCCATTGTTTGGTTCAACTTATCAAGTTTTCTTTCAACTCCTTTATTTAAACCATTTAATTGAATCGATTGCATCATGTTAGTATCAAAGTTAGGTTTATTAAAAGAATGTAAATCACTGAACAAGCCTTTGTTGTATTTATCAATTACACCTGCAGCTTCATCATTACTAATTCCTCCCATTTTAGCATTTTGTTTTGCAGTCATTACCCTTTCATTATCATGTAAAACTGACAAACGCCCACCATTTGAATCAAGTGGTTTTGCAACCGTTCCTGTTGATTCAGTACCTTCAAAAAATGCAGGTATTGCATCAATAATTGCAGGTAATGCACCAAGAATTGTTGCAGTTTCTAATGTTGCTTCCCCTGGATTTTTACCTTGTTCTAACAATGCACTAAATACTTTAAAACCTGCAGTAACTAATTCCTGCTTCCTTTCTTCTTTTTGTTTGGCCTGTTGCAATTGTGCCTGCTTCTTTTGTTCTTCAGCAATAGATTGTTGTGCATCAAGTGAACCTTTTTGTGCTAAATCTTTCAATCTATCTTCCTGACTTTCTGAAGCAGTAAATTGTTTATCAAGTTCTTCAATTCTTTTTTCACTTGATTTTGCAAAACCTTCTTCAAGTTTTGATAATAATGCTTCCTGAATTGCTTTTTTATCTTCTGCAGCTTTCTTTTCTGCTTCAACTTCTTTTTCAATCCTTCCATTTTGTTGGTCAATTAAAGCATCATTTAATTCTTTTTGAATATTTAATGCAGCAATTGATCCTTCTTTTTCTAAATCCAACCTTCTTTGTAATGAATCAATATTGTTTTGCTCCCTGTCTTTTTCTAATTCAGCAATTGTTTCTGTTGTATCTGTAGCATTGGCATCAATTAATGATTTCAATGCAATTTCTTGTGCAATAATATCTGTTCTTAAATCGATTGCTTCCTGTTCTGCTTCGTTTACTTCCCTTTGTGCATCTTCTAAATCCTGCAAAACAATTCTTCTTTCACGTATTACTTCCAGTGTTCTTGTGTTTACAATTTCAGATTGTTCTAATAATTGAATTTCCTTTGCAAGTTCTGTTGCATCTAATGCAAGTAAACCTTCAACATCAATACCTGCTTTTGATAATTCTTGCAATACTGCTTTTTGTCCTTCAAAACTTTTATCAGCTAAACGTGCAGTTTCTTCAAATAAAGCATTTCTTTTTTCAAGTGTTTCTTTTTCGTTTGCAATAATTCTTTCATTAATAGTTTTTTGATTGTCAAAACCATCAATTAAAATGTCTAAATCAATTTCAAGTCTATCTTGTTTTATTTGCCTTAACTCTTTATCATTCTCTAATATTTCAAGTTTCAAATCACCTTCTGCATCACTTAATTTATTAATTGCTTCAGTTTCAGCATCAAGTAATGCAACACCTGCACCACCTGCTAATTCTGCAACACGTATTCTTTCTTGTGCAATTTCCAATTCCTTTCTTGAAATATTAATTAATATGTTTGCCCTTTCAATTTGTAATTCTTGACCTGTTAAAACTGCAGTCTTTAATTCAGTAAATGATTTTGTTGAATCACCTGCAATAATTTGTTGTTCTTCAATAAGTGTATTTAAATTTGTCAATCTAACTTCTAAAGGTCTAATTGATTTTTCAAATTCAATTATTGTATCAGTTAAACCAACTTGACCATCAATTGATTCTTTTACTTTATCAGTAAAATCAGTTGTTGCAACTTTTGTTCTATCAAATTGTCCTTCAGTATTTTTTAATGAATCAATTAAACCTTCACCACTTTGAACACCTTCAACAACTGCAGTTCCATAGTCGTAAAGATCCAATGCTGCACCTGCAACAACATTACTAACTTGGTCAAAAACACCTGATAAAACACTTGTTACTTCCCTAACATTTTCAGAACCTTCAGCACTTGATTCAAGTGAACCTTTTACACCCTCAAATGCACCTGCTGCAGTAACTGCAGCTGCAGCAACTCCAAGAATTGCATTTGATGCATTGCTTAATGTTTCAGGATAGTTTCCAACATTACGTTGAAATTGACCTGCTGCAGCATCAACATCTTTCAATTCTTTATCTAACTTAATAATTTCTTTTTCTAATTTCTTAGTTTCTTTTGTTGTTCCCTTTTCTGTTAGTGTTAAATCTTTGAATTGTTTTCTTAATGCATTTAATCTTTTACTTTGTTTTGTATATTCACCATCTAATTTTTTGTTGACTGCAGTTAAACCAATAACTTCTTTTTGTGCATCATTTAAATTTTTATTTGCAACTTTTACCAATACATTTAATTCTGAACGCTCTTTGTTAGCTTGTTTTGCAGTAACCAAACCTGCTTTTTCTGCTTTGTTTAATGAAACCCTTTGCTTCTTTAAACTATCCAAATCAGCTTGTAATTGTTCAAGTGTTTTTGCTTCAGCTTTAATTTTTGAATTTATTTTTGTTTGAAGTATTAACCTTTCTTTATCAAGTTTTATTTTTGATTCAAATGCTTGGTTTGTTTCTTCAATACCCTTGTTTAATTCATCCAGGGTTTTAATGTCTTTGGGTTCAACCTCAATAATTTTACCACTAATTTTTGCAGTTTCTTTTAGGCCATCATTAATTGATTCAATTAATGGTATTACATCATTTGCACTTTTGGCTAAATCACCATAAAGATTTTTTTGATAAACATCACCTGCACCTTTAATTGTTTCACTCATCTTTCTGTTGTGTTAAAGTTCGCAAATAGTTATTATATTCATAAACTGTAATTTCTTTTGTCTTAATGTTGATTTTTTGGATTTTTTCAATTCCAATAACAACACTTTCAAAACTCATTCCTTCACCTTTGCTAAATGCAGCATCAAGTTCCATTTGTTCAATCTTAATAAAATTTAATAAAGAACGGTCATCAGTTAAAATAAATTCATTTTTTAATCGTGCCAATTTCTTTTTCCTTTCTAATAAATCCAAATATTGTTTTGATAAACCAAATTCTTCTAAATATTCATTATAAATATCTTCCCACAATTGTTCAAGTGTTGGTGATTTATCAACTGCAATTTTTCTATAATTTTTTAATTGTTTGATGTATGCAAAGTTTCCTGTTTTATGCACCTGTTCCCAATTCCATTGAGGTAAGTCATCAATTGAACTATAAACCTTTTCAAGTTTATCAGGCTGCAAGTTGTAACCTAACTTCTTTAATAAATTTTTCACGAATAACATCAATTAATTTTTGTAAATTTTGATTCTGTAAACCTTCCAAATTATCACCATATTTATCTTCAAGGTTGTTATCAGCTTTTTGAGGGTTTGAATCAATTACAAAAAACCCTGCACCCAACTTTAAATTATAACTATTGTAATAATCACCTTCATCTAATAAAAACGGTGATTCCCCTTGTTTCTTTTGTTTAGACTTTCCACCAAAGGAAAATGATTTTCCACCGCTTAAAATCTCAGTTGTCAAGGAATAACCACCGCCTATTTTTTTCAAACTAACACCTAAAGAATTTTCACCATTAAATAATTGGCTTCTATTCAAGTTTAATATCCAATTCTGCAAACCTTTATCAGCAAGAATTGCACTAAACATTGAATCTTCATCAAGTCTAATTGCATTTCTTGCTGATTTTAAAAGTTTACTTTGCATTATTTTTTTGCTTTTGGCCTGTTTTTAACAATCCAACTCCAAGCTGCATTTAATTCAAAAGGAAGTTTCCCTTTGTATTGCTTCTTGAAATCTTCTTTATTAACACCAACAAATGCAATTGGATTCAGCATTTCTGCATACTTTTCTTCTTGCTTTGTCATAACATTAAGGTATTAAATAAGAAAAAGTTGTTAATTCATAACCTGATTTGAACATTGCAACTGCAATTGAATCAGCACTTATTGCACCTGCAGCAATTGTTACATCATAAAATCCAGGACTTCCAACAACAGGAACAACACTTGAAACTGCAACACTTGAAGATTGAGTTGTGTTAAATAAAGTTGCAGGTGTAATTCCACCATCAAAACTTAAATCTGCAGCAACTAAACCTTCAAAAGGAATTGCATTTGGAAAATCACCATAAATGAAACCTAAATTAATTCTTACTGTTGTTGCAGTAATTACAGGCAATGATTCTGCAGAACCTTCAACTTGAATTAAACCACGTTTTAATAACATGTTTGGCTCAATTGTAGCACTTCCAATTTGAATAAGGTTTTCATCACGTACTAATTCAGCAACTGCAAAAGTCAATGATACTGCACTTAATTCTGTTTTCGTACCTCTAACAACACCTGCAAATAAAGTTCCTGTTTCAATTGCTATTGGTAACATTTCTGTTCCATTATCAATACCAACAATTGCACCTTCAACAGATACTTCAAAATAACTTGTTTCGATAC
>Ga0209986_10001688_pt1 | contig 20973 bp, 17 predicted proteins | sample BlataG_FD_183168 | JGI IMG/M metagenome (GOLD analysis project Ga0209986, IMG submission 183168) | Deep subsurface microbial communities from Black Sea to uncover new lineages of life (NeLLi) - Black_00105 metaG (SPAdes) (version 2) | ecosystem: Environmental > Aquatic > Marine > Oceanic >... | reverse complement strand
GATAAATGAAATTACGAAAAATGAAGAAGATAGCGTTATTATTCTTCGAGAAATCGGAAAAAAAGCAGCAACAGAATCCTGTGAACGTCATACTACCGTTTTTAAGTGGATGCCCGGTAGTCCAAAAAAAATAGTTGAATATTTTGAACTCTTGTGGGTAGTTGTTTTTGGGAAGGAATTAGAGGAGGGGGACTTAACATACCAAGAAATTCCAAAAGAAGGCTCAAAATATAATGATTATATAGTAAAAATAAAAAGTTGTCCACTTTGTGCGGGATATGGGTTAGATAATGAAGATACTTTTAATTTTCAAAAGGTAAAAAGTAAAGATAGTGAAGGTTTTGCTTGCGGTTTAACGGGAATGCTAGAGAGCGTTGCTAATTTCATACTTAAAATTAAAAGAAACGATTATCGAATTAACATAGTAGAGCAGAAATGTATTGCAAAAGGAGAAGAATCCCTTCAATTTATATGTAAAATATATGACAATATTGAATGGAAAAATCTAATGAGCACTCGAATTCAAGATAAAATTAAATCTGATGTCAATTTTGAAGAGAGTTTGGATGATGAAGTCGTTCAAGAGACTAAATTAGACATCATAGATAAACTTCAGGAAGTACTATCTTTAGATAAAATTGAGGAATTACTCGATGAACCATTAGAAGGTATTAAAGAAAAAGTTGCTGAGATCATAGAAGATAAATTAAAAATGGAGCCCGAACATTTCTTTGATTATTTTAGAAATTACGAAGATGACCTGATAAGAATTATAGGATTTCTCTCAGTTCACCTCCTTAACGAATATGGGGGATTAATTGAAAAAACTCTCGAAAATGACACTTTTGCTAAAATTGCGGGATACCTTTTTAAACAGTTTAGAGAATTTACGCTATTATTCGTACCCATTGATGTTATAAACGATTATCACCAATTATTAGTAAGTTTTCTTGACGGTTTAGCTCCAGTTGAAATGGTTGACAACGTAAAACAATTCTCGGGGAAGGACGATATTAATTTTCTTTTTGAAGGTGCCCAAATGGCACTTGAAAATTTAGGCATTGACTTTTCAGAACTAAAAGATAATGTTTGGGAAGAATTAAGAAAAGAAAGAGAAGATGGTTTAATTTCCTCAGATCAGTCAATGATGGATAAAACTGAAGAAAATATCCCAAAACTTATTAAAATTATGCAAGAAATCTTAATGCTATTCAGTGATATTTTAACCCTCCCTATAAGAGTATTAATTTCTGAAGGCCATTATGGTCTGAAAACAGCTATAAATTCGGTTGTATCTGAAGAAGAAGGGTTATTTGGTAGTATCAAAGACAGAATTGATACGATCTTTGATTATGTTCAAGAAATAAGGCAATAATTAAAGAAAATAAAAAAAAAATTAAAAACAAATTATTTTTATCTAAGTTTTAAAGCCAAGGTACATCCATAAAGCAAAGGTCATCATTAACCCTCTTACAAACCCAATAGCAATACCGGGTGGAATAATAGAATCTAAAGCTCCGCAAACGACAAAAATTATAAACCCTAATCCTAGATAAATAAATTTTTTTCTCAACTCTCCAGTTGCCTGTTTAGCTTTTATTAAGAAACCAAAACCTAGAAACACAAGAGATACAATGAGAAAAAAAGCAACTAGCAAAAAGGTTGGGTGACTTCTAACAAAACTAGCATCAATTAAATCCTGACCGGGATTAAGAAGTACCCATGTGAAAGAATCAGTTGTATGGAACAAAAGAAAGTATTCAAATATAACTCCTAAGACTGAAATACCTACAACTAGGAACCATTTTTTTTTTGGAATTAAAAGCGAACCACCAAGATACATAGCAACAACTATTGCCGGGGCAACCCATATATAACTTAATATCGAATAAAAGTGAATAGGTGTTATGTTGGTTTCTGTGAATGTAACCAAAATAAAATCTATAAATGGACCAAGCCATAGAAAACCTATGAAAAGCATTGTTAAAGCTGCCCATGTTAAAAGTTTTGCTTTTAATTTAATCGATTTATATAGTGATAGCAAAGCAAAAATCGTAGATGATAAAATGATACCCGATGCCGTCAAACCATCTAATAAACCTAACGCATCAACCATATTGATATCACATCTTTTTTTTTAATTTAGTTTTATTTAAATTCTATATATTATATTGTGGATTTTGTATTTATATTTATAATTATTTCTTGAATGATTTCAATCTTTTTTTCTTATTAAAAAGATTAATTACTATTTCATTCAAAATAATCCTTTGTTTTTTAAAAATCGATAATTTTTATAGCAAATTGTTATAAATTAATATTAAAATTTAATTCTATAAATACAATAAAAAACTATCTAAATTTTAGAGGTTTTATTATGAGAAATCTAACAAAAAAAGCAATAAAAAAATTGTCAGTTTTTATTCCGCTAACTATCATATTAATGACTATCTTTTCGTTGCCCTTAATGGGAATACCCCCATTAGGGGATCTCCTATTTCCCGGAAACGGAGTATGGAAAGTTCCAGGAGAACTTCCAGCGGCAGAACGGTTAAACATTCCGGATTTAAGAGGGGAAGTAACCGTTATACGCGATGAATGGGGTATACCTCATATTTATGCTTCATACGAGGAAGATCTCTTTTTTGCTCAAGGCTATTGTCATGCTCAGGATAGACTCTTCCAAATGGATATGACACGTCGCCAGGTACGAGGAAAGTTGTCAGAAGTACTAGGTGAGGATTTATTGGCTGTAGATAAATTCATGCTTGCAATCGGGATGGAAGATTGGGCAATTAAAACCGACGAATTGTTTAGGAAAATGCATAATAATGGAACGCTTGAATACTTTAGTTCATTTGAAAGGTATATAGATGGAATAAATTACTACATTGGGTCGCACGAAGATGTCAAACCATTAGAATATCATTTAATGGGCTTCGAACCTACTGAATGGAGTACTATTGATACTTTATGCTTAGTCCAAGAGATGGCAAGGCAAATGTCTTGGAATTATCATGATTTGGATAGATACACCACTCTACTTGCATTGAATAATATTAATCTTACTTATTATAACGATTTATTTGGACTTACTTTACCTTACCAAATTCCTATTGTCCCTGACTACGGAGAATTCCCAGAAAGTCCAATGAAAGCTGGGTTTGAATTAAATCCTAGTTTTGCTTTAAAAACCGAAATTCAGAACTTCCTAGATAATGTCCAAAAAATAAATTCAGAGAAAACCTTGATGGAAAACCAAAAAGATCAAATAATTGGTTCAAATAATTGGGTTGTAAACGGCACTTTAAGCAATACCGGTGCACCAATCCTATGCAACGATATGCACCTTGGTTGGATGATGCCCGGAGTATGGTATGAGCAGCATTTAAAAGCTGAAGATACGGGATTTCATGTATATGGATTTGCAATACCAGGAATGCCTGGTGTTGCCGTAGGTCATAATGAGAAGGTCGGTTGGGGGTTCACCAACACAGGATATGATGTTTTAGATTGGTATTATTATAACACGGACGGATCAAATCAATACATTTACAATGGGACTTCAACACCATATACTGAAAAAAATTATAGCATTAATGTTAAAGGCCAAGAATCTGTAGAGTTCACTGTTAAACATACTGTTCACGGACCTGTGTTAAGCGATTTACTCGATTTTGGATTGCCTCAATCTTTAGGAGATATAGTTTTAGCACCAAAATGGACTGCTAACGGATATTTTTTCAACATACTTGCAGGTAATGGTTTCGATCGAGCGATAAATAGAGCTGGTTTCGATGAAGCTTCAAAAGATTGGACGCTTCTAGCGCAAAATATAGTTTATGCAGATGTCGATGGAAATATTGCTATTCGACCAACAGGAAAAGTTCCAATTCGCGACGATTCTAAAATTCCATTAGGCCATCTTGGTAACGGAACTCTTCCATACAACGGTTCCAATGGGGAAGGAGAATGGATTGGTTACATACCCTTCGAAGATTTGCCTAATTCTCTAAATCCCAATCAGAAATATTTAGCTTCCGCTAATCAAATCGTAGCAGGACCAGATTACAATAGTTATTTCTTACAAAATGAATACGCAGACGGATATAGAGCCAGAAGGATAAATGAACTACTTATGAATGCTGCTGATGGATCTATAAGTGTTGAAAGAATGAAAACCATCCAAAATGATGTGAATTCAACGGCTGCGAGAGCTTTCGTTCCGGAGTTAATTGAAACTATTTACGATTATTATGGTCCTACACCTCCTACAAAAATAAATAATGTTCTCACAGAATTAAAAAGTTGGCAATTTGTAATGGATAAAGAAGAAGCTGCCCCAACTATTTACCGCAAGTGGAGAGATTATTTCCAAGATTTTACTTTTAATGACGAAGTTGAAATGTATAACTTTACTACAAGAACAAGAATAGTTGTTTTAGAATATTTAATGAAGGAAGACGAATTTTCCCATTGGTTTAATGATGTTTCCACACCTTTGAACGAGACTAGAAACGAGATTATGATGCTAGCATTAAATGCCACAATCGACTGGTTAGAAAGTTTTTATAGCTCTGACGACTCATCGACTTGGAGGTGGGGTGATCTACATCAACTTTATTTTTCATCTCTTACGGGGTTAGATCCACTAAGTAAAGGACCTTATGAAGCTGATGGAGAAGGGTACACCATCAATCCGGCTGGAGTAAATATTGATAATGGTGTTGGAACCGCGAGAGGTGGACCATCTGAACGCCTAATTATAGACTTTAGCAACCTAAATAACTCTTTAAGCGTTATTCCATCGGGGCAACGAGGGTTTTCAAACTCAAAACATTATTCAGATCAGTTAGAACAACTGTTCTTACAAGGAAAATACCACTACCAATATTTTACGAATACTTTATATAACTTCCCTACTAGTTCAATCGAATCTCAATTATTTTTCTTTCCAATAGGAGGTTAAAAAAATGGAAATAGAAAAGAGAACTTTTTTCATAAGTGTAGTCGTTGTTTTATGTCTAACTATGCTATTAACACTAGTTCCAGTTTGGCAGTTAGTCATAATCCCTGGTATTATTGCAGGAATGTTTAACAAATCGTTAAAATGTGGCGTTTTAAGCGGTTTTATCGGAGTTACACTTTCGTGGGGGATTTATGTTTTAGTTGGAGTGATTACAAGAAACACGTACATTATACTTGACCAGTTTGGAGCGTTAATTTTTGGAGAAGGATTTGGTTTGCTAATATTAATACTCATAATCCTTTTAGCCGCTATTTTTGGGGCTATAGGTGGCGGAATCGGCAACGGTTTCATGACTCTAATTAACGCTTACACCGAGAAGCATCCTTATCGAGGTTCAAAAACAAAATCAGAATAGCAACATAAAGAAAATTAAACAAAATTTCTTTTTTTTCATTCATTTTGATGCATTATTTATCGATTTTTCAATTATTTTAATCATAGAGAAAAAGGTCGATGCAAACCGGGATTTGAAAAAAAGAATATTAATTTAACGCGTTTCCTAATCTAATAAAGCCGCAATCCTATTGGAAACGCTCTGGATATTTAGAAAAACCATTCCTAAACTAGCATTAGCGCTACAAAGAGTGCATAAAATAGCATTTTCACCAGCTTTAGAGAGAATTATTATACCATTCAAACCTTCAATTAAAATGCGTTTTAATTCACCTCTCTCAAGCTCCTCAACCGCACGCTCTGAAACGCTCTGTATAGCAGCAGACATGGCAGAAACTATCCCGTCATTTATGTTCCTACTCAAAACGGAACAAATTGGAAGCCCTTGAACACTAACTATGGCGGAGCCTTCGATATCGCTATTTACAGCCGATAATTTTCTTAATAAATCCGTGAGCTCACTGATATTCTCAGACAACCATGAATGCCTCCTTTCATTTAAACGAAGGTTTTATTAACTCAAAAATATTTTCACTCAATTACAAATCAACTTAGTGAGTGATAAATTATTAAGTTGGTATGATATTAAAATTAACTTTATTTAATTATTAATGTTTACTTTATTTTTTTATTTTATAAAATTTGATATTGCTTATTTAAAAAATATTTTTATCAATTTTTACATTTACATATTTTAATGACTGAGAATAATAATTTGAAAAATCAATCTGATAAAAAAAAAAATAATGAAGACGAAGACGAAGAAGAGAAAAAACATAAAATCGAATCTCTTACTAAAGCTGGAAAGATTGCTCAAGAAGTAAAGAAGTACATTAAACCGCAAATACAAGTTGGAACAAAAGCGTTAAATTTAATTGAAAATACAGAGAAGAAAATCGTTGAATTAGGAGGAGGGTGGGCATTTCCCGTTAACATTAGTATAAACAACATTGCAGCTCATTATACATCTCCGATTAAAGATGATGATCTTTCGATTAAAGAAGGAGATATTGTTAAAATCGATTTAGGCGTTCATATCGAAGGATATATAGTGGACACAGCTTTTACCGTAAGTTTTAACGACGAGAAATCTCTTGAAAACATAATTCAAGCAACCGAAGTCGCTCTAGAAGCCGCAAAAATGATGGTTAAACCTAAAATCAACACGAAAGAATTAGGTAAAAAAATCGAAGATATCGTAAAAGGGTTTAAATTTAATCCCATAAAAGAACTTGGTGGACATCAAATTGAAAGGTGGACCGTTCATGGAAAAAAACGCTTGCCAGAATTAGGTACTCAAGGTGGAGATATAATGGAAGAAGGTGAAGTCTTTGCCATAGAAATCTTTGCTTCAACGGGGGAGGGTACAGTTCATAATACTAAATATTCTTATATTTACGAATTGAACCCATATTCAGGAAGAGTACCTCTACGTAGAAAATTATCTAAACAAATTTTAGGGCACATAAATAAGAAATACAAAACGCTTCCTTTTGCAGAAAGATGGTTAGCAAAAGATTTTAGAATGGGAGTAATGTTTGGACTCCAAGAACTAGTACAACAAGGAAAAATACAAGTTCATTATGTATTAGCGGAACAAAAAGGAGAATTTGTAGCTCAAAGTGAACAAACGATTTTAATAACTGAAGATGGATTTAAACAACTAACTTAAAAAGTTGAAACTTCAATAAAACAATGTTTGATTTTAGATGAAAAAGCTAAAAATTTGTTTAGTATCATTAACAGTTTCTCCTGATAGCGCCGACGGAGAGGCAAAAGTCATCAGAGCAATTTTTGAATATCTAAAAAAGCAAGGACACAACGTAAAATTAATTACTGGTAAATGGAACAAAGATTTAGAAGACCCGGATATCGTTCAGTTTGATTTAATTAGAAAAAGATTTTTTTGGGCTCCAAATTTTTGTTACAAGGTAATTAAATTCTTAAAGAATAATAATTTCGACATCGTACATGCTAACAGTGCCAAAGCAGCTTTACCAATTATTTTATCTAACCAAAAAAGATTCATTTGCACGATCCACGATTTTACTCCTTTCGAAACAAAACTTACAAGAATTCCTTTAGAAAAGTTTTTGATAAAACATGTTTCAAAAAAAGCATCGTTAATAACTACTGTTTCTAATTATGTTAAGCAAGAATTTCAATATTTTATTCCAAAAATTGATAAGAATAAAATTGTCACCATTTACAATGGCATTGAGGAAAAGTACAATCCTTACCCTATCGAAGCCCAAAGATTAAAGGAAAAATTAAACATTAAAGGCCCCGTTTTATTATATATCGGAAGAATTGCTCCTTATAAAGGAGTTGGTAACATAATTGAAGCTTATAGACTGGTTAAAAACGAAATTCCAAACCTTAATTTAGTTATTGGAGGTAGACCAGATTATTTGATGGAAAAAGTGTACAAAAATTGGAAAAATGAAAACAAAGACATTTATTTTATGGGATATCTTCCAGAAGAAGAAGTCCCTTTTTATTATTCTATGGGAGATATTTTTATAACTTTTTCTTCATCTTCCGAAGGATTTGGATTAACTCCGCTAGAAGCTATCTCGTGTGGAACGCCCGTAATATGTTCCTCAATTTCAGTATATCGAGAAGTTCTAAAGAACCATGCTTTGTTCGTCCCTCCTAAAGATTCGAAAAAATTAGCTGAAAAAATAAAAATTCTCCTCAATGATAATGAATTAAGAAATGAAATAGTAAAAGGCGCTCAAGGTTTTATAAAAAAATACAGTTGGGATGCGGTTGGTAAAAGATTAGAAGAAGAATATGAAAAATTTTTAACTAATTAGATCTCTTTTATTAAATTCTCCTTTACAATTTTAAAGCAAATTTCGTTTGGGTTTTCAAATTGCATAATTTTTTTTTTAAATAAATCGTTAAATCTGTCGTGATGAGGTTTTTCAGAAAGAATTTCTATAGATTTCCCTATAATTTTTTCAGATTCTTTTATATGCTCTAAAGGGAAACCATTATTTATTAAAAAATATTCCTGAGGAGCGGTATCTCCAGGAAAAAATTCAATGCTTGGCACATTTAATAAACTCGATTCACGAACGATCGTACCTCCACCACTGATTACTAACGCACTAAAATAACACAAATCGACCATATTCGGCATAAACCGCGTAATAATTACGTTGGAATTATCAATATATTTTTTCAACTTTTTTTTCAGGTATAGTTCTTGTTTTTCTGTTCTTACAATTAAAAAATATTTAAGATTTGGAAATTGATTAAATATTGTGGGAAAGAATTGACTAATTAATGTTTCTTCTGGTTTTAGTTTTCCTATGAAATAACTAGCAAACGAAGGTTCACTTCTAATAATTACGAATTTTCCCTTTTCTAAGCTGTTTTTTTCAAGTACATTGGGATTAGGTTCGTATTCTGAAAGCCAAGCTATCTCATCGATACCATTATATCTGATTAATCGCTCAGGATTGGCGTGGAGACGGGTATACCATTCTTCTGGAACACACATCGGAGTAATTATGTGATCTAAATATGGAAATATTTGTTTACACACCGGAACATTTCGAGGCTCATCGTTATAACCTATTGAGGGAATGTTCAAACCGTAAGATATTCTAGTGCCTTCCACAGAAGAAAAAGTTACAAAATAGTCTGGACTAAATTTTATAACATATGGGTATAGTTTAGACAAGCGATCGATGTAAGTTTTTAATTTATCTTCCAATTTTTCACCTCCGTGCTTCCCAACTTTCTGATAATTAACATGTAACTCGTCCAAAATTTGAAAAGTAGAATCGTAATCTCGAGCAGTAATTAAAAGTTCTGCACCTTCCTTCTGAAATTTTTTTAGAAGACGATTAAACATAATTCCCGTTTTGGGTTCTTCTATATCAATCCAAATTTTTTTGTTTAATAAACTCATCTTAAGATCAATTTTCTCAATAATAAATTGAATAAATTAAATTAGAATTGCCAATTTTTTATTTCCAATCTTTAGGAATTTTTTTTAATAACTTTGCTGGGTTTCCTACAACAATGTCGTTTTCTTCAGTATTTTTTGTAACTACGGATCCTGCTCCAACGATCGTTCCCCTTTTTAAAGTAATTCCCGGCATTATTACTGAGTTTGCCCCCAAAGAAACGTAATCTTCAATTTTAGGTCCGTTTAAATTAAATTCTTTACGCATCATATATTTATCATTTGTTAATTTGCTATACGGACCCATAAAAACGTTGTTTCCAATTTTAGAGTATAAAGGAATGTAAACTCCTGTTTGAATACTTACATTGTTTCCTATAACTACGTTTCCATCAATAATCGTGTTAGTACCTATTAAAGTGCTTTTTCCTATGGATGTTTTTTCTCTAATCATAACATTATGTCCCGTCTGGCATTTGTCCCCGATAATCACTTCAGAATATATTATAGAGCCTGCTCTGATGGTGCATTCCTTTCCTATTGTAATTGACGGACTTTCAAAATCTGTAATCTCTTTCTTGTCTTTAATAATAGCTGTTAAATCCGCTCTCTGTGGATGTCCAATAATACAATTCTCGCCTATATAAGTCTCTGAGTGAATCAAAGCGTTTCCATAAATTTTAACTCCCTTGGAAATATAAACGTCACTTTCTATTTTAACTCCTTTTCCAATTGATGTAAAATCATCAATAAATGCCGTTTCGTGGATAAATGCCTTTTTATGGATATAAGATAAATTTTTTCTTTCAAGATTCACTTTTCCAGCTTCACCTTAAAATAGTATTTAGTTGAATTATTTCTTAAAATAATATTAACTTAATCATTTTCCACATTTGCAAGGGGAAGAGTTGCATTTTTTGCATTTATTTGGATATTTACTAAATAAAACTTTTTCCATATCAATTTCTAATAAATTTGCGATGGAAAGAGTCCATGCGATAATATCAGCTAATTCCTCTGAAACCTTTTCTTTATCTATATTTTGGGAATTTAATAACGTAGCTAGCTCCCCAATTTCTTCTATCAACCAGATAAATGTACTTTTAAACCCTCTATTTAAGTCCTTTTGATAATAGAGCTTCTTTATTAAATCCTGGAAATCTGAAATATTCATAATTTAAAAAAGTAATTTTCTAGAAAAGTTTTCAATTTCTTGTATAAAAAATTAAAATAACCAAGCAAAAATGTCTAACCAAGCAAAAATTACCATTGTAATTAAAGCCACGGCAAAAAGAATAGTAGTTATAGGACTTACTTTAATTCCTATTGAACTATCTTCAAAAAACCTCATTAAACCCGCTCCACCTAAAGGCATTGGAGCATTTCCACTTCTTCTCTTCTTACGCCTTGATTGACTTTGTCGAGATGACATTACTCAACTATCACAAAAATAATAATTAATTAAATAAAATTAAAACATCAAAAATAATAAGGTTTATCTTGAATTAAAAAAAAAAATATGATAAATTTTTATTAATTGTATTAATTATTGTTAGTTAATTTGAGTAAGTAAAGGTTAATTTATAATGAGAAGAAAAAAAAATTTTTTACTACTAATTAGTTTTTTTTTATTTATTGTTGTATTTTCATATATTCAAAATGATCCTTCATTTAATTATCAAAATCAAACTGAAAATGATCCTCCTCAATTATCAGGGGGTTTAGAAGGAGCCGAAAACATATTAATTAATGGGATTATAAGGAATACTAATATTAGTTCATATGGTTTAGTAAATATAAATGATCGAATCACAATATTAAATCAAAATGACAATCCTATTAATTCAATATTATTTGGAATCCCGCTAAAGGATTCAAATAATTTAATTTATTTTGGCGCAACCGGTCAAACACATAACACTTTATTAACAGAAAGGTCACACGAGGTTATGCGGAGTTATGAAATGATAACAATATATTTTGATTCGCCTCTTTTACCATCGCAAGAAATTACCATAAATGTTTTGCTTACGTACCAAAATTTGATAACCTATAAATTTGAGATTATTGGTGAAGGAATTACTCAACTAGTCAATTTCACAGGATTGTTATTTCCAATACTACCTTATAAGAGCGAAGGAAACATAAAATCAAATTATCTTTTGCCAGAGGGGACAACATTGAATTTTCATAAAGAGTTTGAAGGAATGGGCATACCTGTAGGTGGTAGAAATGTGTTGTATGATTTAGCGCAAAGTTCTACTCTGAACTTCTTAGCTCCATTTTTAGAAAATTTAGGTGAAAATAATGAACTTTTGAAGATAGACTATCGACAAAGTTAGAAATTGAAGAATTAAATCGAGAAATATTTATATCCCCTTGGGGTGTGGTTAAAATCAAGGAAGAAATCAAAATTGAAAACTTAGGAATTATAGCAATTCCATCACTTTCAATAAACCTTCCCGTAGATATTAAAAATTTACATATTTATGATGACCTTGGTGAATTGTTGGGAGTAACAATAACCGATTCCATCGAAGGGCCCTCAAGAAAGGTGTTAACTATAGCTTTATATCAAAATCGAGTTTCATTGGAGCCTTATTCTAAATTTAACTTTTTCATAGAATACAATTTACCTTATGAAAAATTAGTTTCATACAATTGGCTTCAACAGTCTATTCTAATTAATATTTTTACAACAAGCTATGAATTTTTAATACACCAACAAACTACTAGTGTTATTATAGAGGGATGTAGTAATATAGATTACACGTCGTCTTTACCTGAAGCAATGTCAAAAACTGCTGGTACCAGAGTTTTGGTTTATAATTCTGAAAATGTGAGTCCTATAGAAAGAAAAACAATACTTTTTACATTTACTGTAGATATCTTTGATTTAATTCTACGACCTCTCATTTTCATGCTAATTATTGCATTTTTATCATCTGTATTTGTTCTTATTATTAAAACTAAAGAAAGAGAAGAACAATTATCCGTGTTTAAAAAGGAATTCATACCCACTAATGAAATTAGAGAATTTTGTTCTTTGTATGAAGAAAAAAATGCGTTAATATTAGAAATTAGAAAAGCAGAAGATGAAGCAAAACGTAAAAAGTTAGCTAAGAAAACATATAAGAATTTATTAGCCAAAAATTCAACAAAAATCGACCAAATTAAAGACGAAATCACGCCATTTAAAAAAGTTTTAATGGAGACAAACGACACCTTTAATAATATTGTAAAAAAACTTGATGTTTTAGATGCCGAGAGATTTAGCGTAAATGATAGTTTAACCCTTCTGGAGACTCGATATAAAAGAGGAAGATTACCTTCTAAAGCCGCATATCAGAAATTATCAGACGATTTCTTTAACAGAAGAAAGAAACTAGATAGAACAATAGATAAATACATACAACAACTAAGAAGCTACTTATTATAAATAACATTTAATTTGGTGACTCAATGAAACCGTGGTTGTTTGACATTTTAGCTTGTCCAATTGACAAACATTTTCCCTTAGATTTGTATATCTTTTCATATGAAACTAATGAAGAAGAATTTAAGAAAATCTTGAATTTTTTTGGGAAAAGAGACATTGATCTTATTAAGAAGGAAAATATTATCGAGATTCACGAGGAAAAGGGAAAAATTTATATTCGGGATGATATAGTTATTGAAAAGAGCTTGATCGATACTTATCTAAATTTAATAATTTTGAGTATTAAGGAAGTCAACTATATACACGATAAATCGCCATTAAAATTAAGTAAAAAATGTTTTAACATTATCAAACACGATATAAAAGATATAATAACCAATTTTTCTAATAGCTTAGGATTTGAACAAATCGAAAACATTCTACCAGAATTATTTTTTTTAAATAAAATTAAAATTGAAACTGAAATTGAAACGGGAATACTGTTCTGTTCAGAATGTATGCGATGGTACCCAATCATCGAAACAATACCTCAAATGCTCCCTGATGAATATAGAGACGAAAAAGCAGAGATTCAATTTCTAAAAACCAATAAAGATTTATTAGATAATGCATTTTTTAAACAAAATTTAAAACCTTTCAATGTATAAGTAATAAAATACATAGCCCGGTAGTGTAGTGGACAAGCATCTGGGGCCTTGAACCCCGTGACCACGGTTCGAAAACTATCGATTAAGTTCGAATGTCGAAATTCCGTGCCGGGCTATTGTTTATTTACTTTTTGTCGAAAAAATAAAAATTTTTATTAGAACAAAATTAAATTTTTGTTAGTACAAATAAACTACTTAAAAAAATTCATCGATCAATAATGATTCGGATAACTGATTTAAATTGGGGCGTCTTGGAAGTTATTTATTTGATAATAGTTTTTGCTGTAGGATTTACAATTACAATGGCAATTATCCCCTATATTATAAAAATAATGAAAAGGAGAGGTCACATCGGAATCGATATCCATAAAAATTTAAAAACAGAAGTTGCGGAATCTGGTGGAATTAGCATCGTAATAGGAATTTCATTTGCATCAATGTTTTTAATTATATTCTTTCCAAGTTTCTTTAACGAAATCATAATATTTGTTTTAACTGTGGTTTTATCAGGGTTAATTGGTTATATTGACGACAGAATTAAATTAAGATCGAGATATAAATTAATACTAACAATCTTTACAGGAACCTTGATTTTTCTGGCAAATTTTTTTGGTTTTATTAAAATTGAATCCCCTACAATCCCTCTCCTAGGGCAATTAAGATTAACGATTATTTATCCTATACTTGTGCCTATAATTGTCGCAGTATTTGCAAACACAGTGAATATGTTAGAAGGATATAATGGTGAAGGATCTGGTACATCCATTATTGCACTATGTTCCTTGTTTGTTTGTTCAATAATATGGGATTCCGCAGAAGGAGTTTTATTTACCGTTATCGCTTTAGCAATTCTAATTCCATTTTACTTATATAATAAATTTCCTGCAAAAGTCTTTCCTGGAGATGTTGGAACGCTAAGCATTGGCGCATTATTTGCGGGTATTGCTTTGTTTGGCTCTCTTGAAGCAGCAGTTTTTTGTGCGCTTTTAATTCATATATTTAATAGCTTTTATGTTCTATATTCAGTAAAAGGGTTTTTCGAAAGTTCAGAAATTCAAGAAGATAGAAGTGATATTATATTGTTAGAAAAAGATTTTATAAAAGCATCCGATGAGAAAGACGCCGCTTTAACTTTACCAAGATTAATCTTAGCGAAGGGACCTTTAAAAGAACTAAAATTAGTTAAAAATTTTTACATTATTTCAATTATCTGTGGATTTTTTTCCATTATAACAACACTATTAATGGTTTGGACAATTGGAAATCTGGATCTAATTACAATAGCAATTGTAATCGTTATTTTTGGACTTTTATCAGCAACCTTATTATATAAGTTTCCTAGGATAAGAGGTATTGTAATCCTTATGGTAATTTTGATAATCGTTGGTTTTATTTATCTCTTATGTATTGAATTGTTTATTATGCCAATAGATTTCGTAGATATCAATATTTTAGGCTTTTTGGTTCTTCCAACTAATATAGTAATCTCATTAATTTTAGTTATCCCTGGATTAGTACTATGGTACTATATTACAGTCAAATATTTTTGGTTTGAAATTAACAAAATGAAAGATGCGCTTTAAAATTAAAAAAGAAATAAAAATAAATGGTGCTCTTATAAATAACACCAAATTATGGTATTATTTCAGCTCGACCAAGCATTTTATCCACCTTATATAATAGTTGAGATGTGTTTAACTTATTCTTAGAAAATTGAAACTAGAATTTTTTTAAACTTCTTGTTTTAAAAAAGAAAGGAAAATAGGTGATGTCATTGTAATAGACATCTAATTATGGTCCTGTACCGACATGACCAGGCATTTTTTCTCACTTTGTTTGTTATGTGAATTGTATTTAACTAATTTTTTTTTTAATTTGAAACCAAAATGGATGATTTAAGTTTAATTTTTTCAAGCTTATTTATTAATTAGACAAAGTTTATTTAAACTCCTAAAAAAAGTGAAAAGTGATTAGCATAAGATAACCAACTCATGCTCTTGGGGATTTTTAAAAATAGTTTTTTATAAATGTAAGTCAAACCAATTCTAAATTTTTTACATCATCAAGTTTAGTGCTAGACGCTCTAGTGAAAAATGAAAGAAACTATAAGAAGTATTTTTTTAAGTATATACAATGAAGTTTTATATTAATTCTGAAGGTAAAATTGGATTAACGAGAAGATATCGAAAATCTTTAACTGAAGGAGGTTCTCCGTACTTGTTCTTTATGAGATTGCTTCCAAGGTTATACATAAAAGCGTTTTTTGAATAAACTGGGTTAGAGAGTTTTTTAAGTTGAATTGTTATGTTTTCTTTACTAACAATTTCAAATTTTGTTCCATATCGCATTAATTGCTCGTCGTTATATTTATCAATAAGCGCATGATATGCAAAATTATACCAAAAAAGCGTTATATTTCTTTTTACTTTGTTTTGTGCCATCATAATTTCGAGAGAATCTTCGTTTGATGAATCTGGACACAATTCTCGTAAACTAATTTCTACTGCTTCCCGATTTGAAAAGAGCACATTTACTGCTAAATCTGCGATCCCTTCTGAGAGTATTAATTTAGGGCTATGTAGCAGTAGTATTGAGTGTTCAAATTGATTTAATTCGCGGTATAACACTTTTTCTTTGATAGCAAATTCTGTATGGTGGCCAGGATATCCCTCATGTGCGGCAGAAGACAAAAGTCCAGTCCAATAAATGTTATAATTCGGATTAACCTCTATTCGGGAGTAAAAATTACCCATATACCAATTGTAATAAGACCATTTTATTTCATCACTATTTTTGACTAATTCTAAAACAACTCGTTCTTTTTGAGGTAATAAATTAGCAAATAACTCTTTGGTTCGCTCTCTCGTAATGTTGAGAGCTTTTTTGAACAAAGCAAAAACCTTTTCTTCAGGAACCTTACGAGTAATTCTTAATTTATTAATGCATTCTTCTAAACTACCAGGACCTCGATATGCTTCATTATACTCCTCTTTTAAATTATCCAACTCAGCTTCGTTAACTGGTTGTAAATCTACATCATAAAGCCTTAAAAATTGATCTTTAATAGAAATATCGATTCCGATTAACAATTCTATTGAAGTCCTCATTGCTATAAGCATTTTTTCTAAGTATCGCTCACGCTCTTTATCATAACCTTGTGACCCCAACTGTTTTAATAAAGTTTTGGAGTCTAATAACAGTTTTTTTGGCGATGTTATAGCCTCGCTGTCAACAATTTTTCGTAATTTTTTTGGACCAAAATAAAAATCGACATATCCCTTAATATGTTTGTCAATCCGTAGCGCCAGAAGTAAAAATTCTATTCCAAACTTGGACAATTTCAATTTTAATATCCAACCGCGAAAATTTCGTCTTTGAAAAGTTAATCAAAATATCTAAATTACCAATAATTATTAAAGTTTATATCCTAATTTTGCTCCTCAAATACAATAAATGTAATTTTTTAATAGATGTAGGAAATAATTTTAAGGAATTCATATTTAAATAAAAATAACAATAAAAATAAGCCATAAAGGGTTTTCTATTGAAAAAAAATTTAAGATACTCGTTATTTATCCTTTACATTTTTAATTCAATTGGATTATTTTTTTTATTTCAGTTCATATTGTTTCAACCAAACTTGTATTTAACCTTCAGTGATTGGAGTTTTTGGGTAGTTCTCTTTTTGTTTTTAATTACAATAGAGGAGTTTTATAGGTTTTGTAAAAATGGTAAAAGGAGCGAAATGAGCGATTTGGTTGCGCTTTTATTTTTCTTTTTTCTAATTTTCTTCCTTTCGAAAGACGTTTTGACTTCGATAATGGGTGCTTTTTCGATCTATTTATGGTTTGGAATATTTGAATTGAAAGATTACCCCGTTTTAAATAAGATTTTAATAATTTCTTTAGCAACTTATAACATTATTTTCATATCGGGGATAGTTTCAAATGTAATAGGAGACCCAATTGTTATTAACACGGCTTTTGCGTTTTCTTTTTGGATCATTCTTGGATTAGGTTTTATATTATTTGGTAGAAAATATATTATCATTTGGAGGTTTATGTCGCCCGAGTATTTAACTTTATTTCTGTATGTTATTGCGTGGTTAGCTATTGTTTTTATAAATCAATATACCCCCCTTAACTTCGTTTCACATAAAGCTTTCCTTTTTAGCCCATTTTCCATTTGGGAACTCTTCATGAATGTTTATGTGATATTAATAGCAATAAATTGGGTTATTTACTTCCTTTCTGGACCTATTTTAGATTTTATGCTTGGCATAAAACCATTTGAGGATAAAAGGTTATTGGGTTTAATCAATGAAGTAAAAACAAAAATTGGAATAAAAGGAAGGGTAAAAGTTGGTTTTGGAAAATATCCAATCCTAAACGCAATGGCATATGGTTCAATTTTTGATAAGAGAATCGCCCTTATTGCGGAGGATTACGAACAAGTGCCGGAAGATGAGGTTAAAGGAATTATCGCTCACGAGTTAGCCCATACTAAGGGAAAACATACTTTAATATTAACGTTTATAACAACAGGAGATTTAATCTTTAGGATGTTATTTGGCGTGCCTGCTACATATTACGATTATACATTTGGGAACCCCACACTCCCATTTATTTCGTTTATTCTCTTAAACTTATTAGTATATCTCATTATATTTATGTTTGTCAGAATCTTGGAAGGAAAAGCGGATCTAAAAACTAAAAAAATCGGCTACGCAAAAGAACTCGTAAAAGCGCTTTATAACTTAGAAAGTTTTTACGCCACAGGACGGGAATTTGGCTTAAATACGATGCTTTTGTGCGATGAAAAAATTACAAAAAATAATGAAATTTTAAATTATTTTGACACGGCCGATTACATCAATAGATCAATAATTAAACCAAAAAGACTCTCGCTCGTTAGCAACATATTAAACTCCCATCCTCCCACCTATCATAGAATTGCAGCTATATTAGACGATAAGTTAAAACCAACAAAAGAAACGCTTTTACCGATCATTTGTTTGAAAAAATCAAAACAAAAATACTACGCAAAAATATTTGAAGACGCGAGAAAAAAATTTAAAGTCATCGCCAACGAGAAGTTTAAAGAATATTTCCATATTGAAGATATTTCTGCTTTTATGCGAAATCTAAATAGAAAAGAATTATATAAGCTCGAACTTGGAAAGGATTACATGTTTAAGAATAAAATTACAGACGAAATTGTTATAGGTAAATTAAAGGATGTTAAATTTAAAGACGATATTTGCGATACTGACGAATATATCATCAATGACATAAAAAATGACAACGAAATTCTTTTAAATTCTTCTTTATACACAAAATCTCGGGTTGATCTAGAAGAACAATATTTTTTAAGAAAGGAGGGAATTTTAAACTTAGTAGATATTGAATTGAACGAGGATAGAAAGAATGGCAAATATATTTTTTTAGGTAAAGAAGGTCGCAAGATTTTTAAAAACCTAAAAAAAAAATTACCCAATTCAATAGGCTTAATTAGAGAATTTAGCAAAAACGATATTTTTTTCATAACAAAAGGAGAAATTAGAATAGTTAAATGCTTAAATGTTAACATCTCGGATAATTTCACAGAGTCTGAATTATCTTTTAGTGAGATACCTCAAAGTGATGACAACAAAACAATTCAATACAAATTAAAGGATTTGATCGTTAAACCAAAAAATATTTATGTACAAATAAGAAGAAATGAAATGTTCCGAAAATCTGAATTAAACGTAATTAATTGGCTGATAGAAAAACAAATTAGATCTTTCGTTTATCTCAAAAAACCAGTGAATAACCTTGAAATTGGTTATATCCAAGACGTTAAAATAAATATTAAAGATTCAAAAAAAAAATCAAATAAAGAAAAGAGTGAAAAAAGTAATCATATTTCTATGAAAAATATTTTCGGTGAAGATATTAAAATTCCATACAATTCATTGGAAGTATTGTCATTCCAATATAATACTGCTATTATTCAAAAAAAATCAGAAACGAGCATGTTTAGCAAATTAGGATATTTAATAGTGAGAAAATTTAAACCAGAAAAAATATTTTACCTTACTAAAAATATTTAATTGATATGTTTTGTTTAACACCTTATAATGACAAGTAAAATTAGAAGTATCGTAGACCTTTTACGCGTAAGACAGTACTATAAAAATGTTTTAATATTCGTTGGTGTGTTTTTTAGTAAAAAAATATTTGAAGTTGCGCTTTATTTTCCTCTCATCTTAGGTTTTATTTTACTATGTTGCGCTTCTTCTTTCAATTACATTATAAACGATATACGAGATATCGAACGCGATAAAAAACATCCAGAAAAAATGAAAAAAAAACCGCTTGCTTCTGGAGATTTGCCGGTGTATTTTGCCGTATTATTATTATTCATCATATCAGCATTTATGATCTTCTCCCTCGTATTTTTAATACCAAATATCAGTTTCATTTTTATGATAATTCTTATCATCTTAACAGGACAGCTTTACAACCTTTTTTTTAAAAATTACGCGTTTATTGACATTTCAATCTTATCTACAGGTTACTTATGGAGAGCGTTATCCGGGGTCGTTATAATAAATCAATACATTTCCGCTTGGTTGTTTTTAGCAATTTTTGAAATCGCGATGTTTTTAAGCATAGCTAAAAGAAAGGGCGATCTAATACTTCTTGGAACAGACAAAGCTGTTGAGCATAAGAAAGTTTACAATCAATATTCTTTAAAATTACTAGATCAATTCCACATCATGATTGCGTCCTCTTTATTTATGACTTATTCTCTTTATCTGATATTAAAATTTAACCTTTTTGACCCTACTATAAATTTACAAGAATATATCGCGATTTTTACCATCCCTATTTCATTGTATTTAATCATGCGATATATGTATTTGACATCCACTAAGCCTGAAATAGCAAGGAGAACCGAAAAAGCTTTTTTCGATAAAGGCATAATTCTCGCGGGATTTTTCCTCTTTTTGATCCTTTTTTCCTCTTTTTATTACGATGTATTAGTGGGGTTATTTAGCGGTTAAAGTAATAACAAGTACTTCTTAACCCAATCGTTTTAAATATAGCTATAGAAAACTGATTTTAAATTAATTGGAAAAATCAAGACTATCAAACAATAACATTTAATAAGAGCTAATGAAAATTTTGGGTTAATTTTCCAAAGGAATGATAAATTATAAACATTTTCATCTAATTTCGTAAATTAAGTAATTCTACCTCTTTTCTTCTTTCTTTCACCTTATTATTGGGACAATGCAATTCAGTGAATCTGAGATTTTTGTCAGCGTTTAGTATTATTATTTTTCTTCTGTCAAATTAAGTTGAATAGTTCAATTTTTCATCAAAATTCTTTTCTTATCTAATCCTCATATTTTTAATACGCAGGCAGAAAAAATAAATCCATGATTCCTCTATATAGGGATTTAATTATCGTAATGAAGGGTGTAGTTGAATTATTGTTAAGGCAAATTCCGATCAAATGTCCTCTCTGCGGTAGTTGGATGGTTTCCACAAAT
>Ga0209986_10001687_pt1 | contig 20974 bp, 16 predicted proteins | sample BlataG_FD_183168 | JGI IMG/M metagenome (GOLD analysis project Ga0209986, IMG submission 183168) | Deep subsurface microbial communities from Black Sea to uncover new lineages of life (NeLLi) - Black_00105 metaG (SPAdes) (version 2) | ecosystem: Environmental > Aquatic > Marine > Oceanic >... | reverse complement strand
CGTGCGCCTGCAGGTTGGCGCCGGGGCAGGAGGTCCCCGAAGCGACTTGCCGGTGGCTGGCCAGAGTGCTGGAGGTGATCCCGAACTCCTGGGTGGCCCAGGCGAAGGCGAGTGCCGCTCCGTTGAGTTGAGCCTCGCTGATCGGCTCCTCGTCGAAGTTTCCCTCGCAGACCACCAGGAAGTGGCCGGTGGTGTCGTAGTTCGTGGCCGTGTCGCCGGCGATCGCCGTGCGCCGCAGTTCGAAGATGTTCCCGTCCCGGTCGACGCCGGCGTGATAGGCGATATCGACCCAGCCCTTGTCGTCCTGGTGGTAGCGCTGGTGCTGGCGTAGACGTGAGGTGATGTTGGCGTTGTCGCCGAGGACCACGGCCGTGTGATGAATGGTCATCCGGGTGATGGTGTGGGGTCGGCCCCCGGGCCGTGGCGGGCGGGCACCCCAAGCATCGCGGCACAACAGGCTGCTGGATGCGGATTGCGGCGACGACGACGACACGGGCGCCGACACCGCGCCGGCCAGCGTGGTCAGCCCGGCTGCTCCCGCCAGCTGCAGAAGCCTCCGGCGGCTCAGTGCCGTCGCGGTGGAACCCACACCGTGTGTGCCTGTCATTCCCTCTCCCGTCCCGGCATGCCCTCAAAGGTTACGGCCAGACTGACCCGGTGGCCCCTCGCCGGGGGCCGAAAGCCGGTCGATGTAACGCCGATGTCCTCAGTCGCGAACATCTCTACAGTGAGATTCCCGGACTGGGAGAGCGCCGAGTTCAAGCACTACGGTGTGTACGTACCATCGGAAACGGAGATGAGATCCCCATGAAGACCCGTTCACAGATCCGTGGGGCAGTCAGCGCCTTCGCGCTTGCGGTGGCCGCCATTCCGCTGACCGCCCTCGCCTCGCCCGCGGTGAGCAACGCCCAGGAAAATTGCGAATTCAACTACTTCTACAACACTGTGACGAACCAGTGCCAGCCCTGCAACACCCCGGTCATGTACTGGAACTACGACCTGAACCTGTGCCTGGTTGCTGATCCCACCCCGTATGTCGATCCGATTCTCGGACCGGCCGGCCCCATCGGTGTGGGTCCGAATCCGGTTGTGGGGCCCGCCGGGCCAGTCGGTGTTGGTGGCGTCGGTCCGGTGGTGGGACCGGTCGGGCCGCGCGGCATCGGCCGGTAGCGGCGATCCGTCGAGCGGGCCGAGATGCGACCCGCCAAATTACTTGCGGCCGGTCCGCTTCAGCAGATAGTTCAACCATCGAACGTCGAGCAACATGTTTCCCACGGTAAGAGCGAAAATTAAGGCGAAGGGCCTCCAGCTCCAGCGTGTCGCTAAGAAGTCTTGCCAGGAAGCGTCGAATCCGAGGCCGGCTGACTGTCGAGGAAGTCGTCGATCATCGCCCAGGTGGTTGCCGGTGCCGAGCGCCCGGTCAGGACTCCGAGATGCCCCCCGGGTGCCTCGGCCAGGCGGACATCGGGGGAGTTCGGCACCAACTCCCCGACATGGTGGGCGACTGCGACGGGCACCAGCACATCGGACGTGCCCGCGATGTTCATCACCGGAACCCGCACATCGGCGAGGTCGACGAGCTTGTTCGGGCCCTGAATTTTGCCGTCCGCCAGTTCGTTTCGCTGAACCAGCCGCTGGTAGACCTGCAACGTGGCGCGCCCGGGATAGGCGAGCATGCTGTTCATCAACCCGTCGACGGCCTCGACCTGAGCCAGGAACTCCCGGTCGTCACGGTGCTTGAGCAGCGTGATGGGCTTCTTCAGGTAGACCGTCAGTGAGGTCGCCTTGAACGCGGGTCCGACGATCTGCGCCGGCAGGCCGCCGAGAACTTTGAGGGCGCCGCCGATGATCCGGCCCCCGGTGTACTTGCCGGCGGTGCGCAATGGGGCGACCATCCGGTGCTTGCTGAGATCGAAGGGGCTGGCGACCATCGCAACGGATTTGATCGGCAGGTCGCTGTAGGCGGCGGCGGTCAGGATCGCGATCAGACCGCCCAAACACCATCCGACGAGATGCACGGGCGCGCCGCCGGCGTCGGCGGACACCTTCTTGATCGCATTCGGGATCACATCGGAGACCCAGAACTCGATGCCGAGGTCACGGTCGGCCAAGCCCATCTCGCCGTAATCGACCAGATAGGTCGGACGGCCGTCGGCCAGGAGATGCTCAGTGAGCGAGCACCCGCGCCGTAGATCGAAGCATGCCGACTGCGAACCCAACGGCGGTACCAACAGGACGGGATCCCCGCGCAGCGCCCGGTCGACGGGGAGGTAGCGGTGCAGGGTGGACTTGTGTCCCTCGTCGATCACCTCAGACGGCATCCGGGTGGTGTCGGCGATGCCGCCCCTGACCAGGAAGTCGAACAGGTTCGACACCGCCCGGCGGCGTTGCTCGGGCGTCCGGTTCTTCAAGGTCACGCTCATCTGCCCAGGATAAGGCCCGGGCAGAACCGCCGGACCGGCTTTGCGGGCTCCGGCGGGGTCGGCCCGTCGCAGTCGGGATCATCGGTTCGACGATGGCCAGGTCAGCTGTGGGTCGAACGACATTCATCTCGTGTTCAACAACTGTCGACCGGTTGGTTTCCCAGCGGCGCCTACGCTTCGACGATGCGGACCGCCTATGGCGCGCAACTCGGGGCGCTCACCGAACAACTGGCGCAGATGTGCGGGTTGGCGGGGATCGCGATGGAACGCGCCACCGGCGCGCTGTTGCACGCGGATCTGGTGGCGGCCGAACAGGTGATCAGCGACCACGAGACCATTCTGGAAGCCAGTGCCAGGGCCGAGGAGGCCGGTCTGGGTCTGCTGGCCCGGCAGGCGCCGATAGCCGGCGATCTGCGGATCATCGTGGGCTCGGTCCAGATCGCCGCGGATATCGAGAGGATGGGCGCCCTGGCCCACCACGTCGCGAAGATCGCCCGGCGGCGCCACCCCCAGCACGCGCTTCCCGAACACATCAACGGCTACTTCGCTGAAATGGGCCGTATCGCAGTCGATCTGGCGGACAGTGCGCGGCAGGTGATTGTGTCCAACGATCCCGGTCAGGCCCGTCGCATCCGGGATGACGACGACGCGATGGATGACCTGCACCGGCATCTGTTCTCCGTGCTGCTGGACCGGGAGTGGAAGCACGGGGTGGCCGCGGCGGTGGACGTCACCCTGCTGGGCCGCTACTACGAGCGGTTCGCCGACCACGCGGTTGCGATCGCCCGGCGGATCATCTTCGGGGCAACCGGTCGCAAGCCCGCGCGGGAGAGAACCCTCAGTTACTGAACCGGGGTTCGGGTGTGATCACTCGGACTGTCCGGGCGTGCGGGGTGCGGCCTTGGCGGCAGGCTTTTTCACGGCCGCCTTCTTGGCGGCAGGTTTTTTCGCGACGGTCTTTTTCGCGGCCGCCTTTTTCGCGACGGCCTTCTTGGTGACCGCTTTTTTCGCGACCGGTTTGGCGGCCACCTTTTTCGCGGCCGCTTTCCTGGGGGGCGCCGTGCGCGCCGCCGTCGTGGTGGTCGAGGGCGGGCTCGCGGTGGCCGTCGACGGCTTGGGGATGTCCTCGGCCGACGGTTCAATCACCTCGGCGAGTTCGGCCTCGCGGGCCTCCAATTCCGAGAGGTGTCGGGAGACCAGGGCTGAACCGACTCCCATTGCCAGGGCCACCGGCCAATCGATGAGTTCGAGCACGGCCAACCCGCCCAGCGCCGCGTAGATCGCCAGCTGCTCCGGCGGCGGCACCATCACCCGTCCGAGGATCGGCAGATCGACCGAATACTTCCTGCCCTGGGCCACCTTTCGGGAGGCGTCACGCTGGGCTTCCAAGAGGTTCTTGGTCTTCGTCAACAACATGTTCGTCTCCTGTTCACTGTGTCGATCCGGTTCGGTGACGCCGGAAGGCCATACTGGGGTCATGGCCCACGCTTTAAGCCTCGCCGGACCCAACGTCCTTGTCGATACCGGCGCCCGTCTGCTCACCCCGGCGGTCCGGGAGATCTACGCCGTCCTGGTCCGGGTCGGCGTGCTGGTCGTCCACGACTGAGTCAGTCGCAGCAGGCGCCACGCGCTCTAGGAGTTCGGGCGCGTACACGCTGAGCAGCGAAGCCACCGCCGTGGCCAGGAACGCCTGACCCCATCCCAGCGGGTCCACCGGGGTGCAGCCGAACAGCTGACTCAGCCCCGGGGTGCTGATCACCGCGGCCAGCACGAGGAACGACCCCGCCGCCGTCGACACCACCAGCGGGCCGTGCGAGTCGATCAGGGTCTGCGCCAGCTGAGTGGACACCAGGCCGATCAGCGCGATCGTCGCCGCACGGCGCTGCGTTCCGGTCAGCCGCCCCATCAGCCAGGCCAGGCTGGCACCGGTGGTGGTGGCCGCACCGCGGACGGCGATCTCCCGCCACATCGCCGCCTCGTCCCGGTTCAGGGCGTCGGTGCCGTCCTGTTGGCTGACCGCCAGCGCGGCGGCGGGCAGCGCGTCGGTGAGCATGTTGATCAGCAGCATCTGCCGGGCATTGAGCACCGACCGGCCGGTCAGCAGCGAGGTGATGAGGGCGAACACCACCTCGCCGGCATTGCCGCCGAGCAGAACCGACACCGCCGACTGGACGCGGCGCCACAACTGTTCACTCTCGTCGAGGGCGTCGAGCAGTGCTTCGATATGACCGTCCAGCAGCAGCATGTCTGCCGCGGTACGGGCCGGGTCGCTGCCGGCTGCAGCCACTCCGATGCCAACGCTGGCGGCGCGGATCGCCGCGGCGTCGTTGGCACCGTCGCCGACCATCGCAGTGACCAGACCGCTGCGCTCCAGGGTCTGCACCACCTCCACCTTGTGCTCGGGTGACATTCGGGCGAAAACCAGCCGCTCGGCCACGGCCCCGGCCCGTTCGTCGGCCGACAGCGACTCCCACTCGGTCCCGGTGATCACCTGATCGGCAGTGACCGCCAAGCCCAGTTCGGTCGCGATCACCGCGGCCGTCACCGGATGATCGCCGGTGATCAGCCGCACCCCGATACCGCGTGCGCCGAGTTCGGCCAGCAATGGTGCAGCGTTATCTCGGGGGGTATCGGCCAGTCCGAGCAGCCCGATCGGCTTCAGTGAGCTGCGGCAGAGCCGCTCCATGGCCGCCGGATCGGCGGCGGCCTGTGCCGCCTGGCGCGCGGTCAGCGTCCGTTCGGCGACGGCTAGGACCCGCAGCCCTTCAGTCGCCATCTCGGCGATCATGGGTGTCAGGTCAACGGCATTGCGCGCCATCGCCGTTGAGAGCACCTCGGGTGCGCCCTTGATACTCAGTCGGGTTCCGCGCAGCGACGCGGCGAACGGCCGGCCGGACTGAAACGGAAGATATGCGTCCCGCCCGTCGAGATCGAGCGTGCCGGCTGCGAGCCGGATCGCCTCGTCGGTGGCATGGTCGGCCTTGCCGTCGCGGGCGACGATGGTGCTGGCCGCGGCGGCGATGACGGATTCGCGGCTGCGGCCGCGGATGGGGCGCACCCGTTTGACCTTCAGGCGGTTCTCGCTGAGGGTGCCGGTCTTGTCGAAGCACACCACGTCCAGGCGGGCCAGCGCCTCCACCGAGTTGGGGTTGCGGATCAGCACGTTCCTGCCGCTGAGTTTGCGGGCCGCCGCCAACTGCGCGAGCGTGGCGACCAGGGGCAGGCCCTCCGGTACCGCGGCGACGCTGACCGCCACGGCGCTGCCGATGGCGTCCCGGATCGGTGCGCCGCGCAGCGCGCTCAGCACGCCGACCAGCGCCCCGCCGCCGAGGCTCCAGGGCAGTGCACGACTGGTGATGGCGGCAAGCTGATTGTGCAGACCGATCCGTCGAGTTGTTCTGGGCGCCAACGACATCGCGCGCCGGACTTCGGTGCTGCGGCCGACAGCGGTGACGACGGCGAGCCCGGTCCCGGCGACCACGGTGCAGCCGGCGTAGACCATGCAGGACCGCTCGGCCAGCGGGGCGCCCGGAGTCGGGTCGGTCTGCTTGGGCACCGGCAGCGACTCGCCGGTCAGTCGGGACTCGTCGACCTCGACATTGGCGGCCTCGATCAGCCGGGCGTCGGCGGGCACGACCTCGCCGGGGCGGATCTCGATGACGTCCCCGGGTCGCAGCGCGGTGGCCGCCACATCGTCGGTGACCTTGGCCTCGAGCGGTCCGACCCGCAGGCGGGCCGGCGGGTCCTGCACCGCCAGCAGCCGTCGCAGGGTCCGCTCGGCGTGAAGCTGCTGCTGGGCCGACAATGAGGCGTTGGTCAGCAACACACTGCCGACCAACGCGGCGTCCAGCGGTGAGCCGAGTAACGCGCTGGCAACCGCGCCGGTGGCCAGGATCGGCGTGATCGGGTCGGCGAGATTGGCCCGGATCTCCCCGGCGAGGTCGCCTGCCAGCGACCAGGCGGCCGTGCCGGTACGCAGGACGAATCGGGCCGGTGCCAACAACGCCGACGGCGGATCGGCCGCATCCGTGCTCACCGAGGGCGGACGGGGGAGCAGTCGGCGCACCTCATCGACGGTCAGAGCGTGCCATTCGTGGCCGGGCTCCGGGGTCGGGAGTGGCTCCCGGAAGACTTTGTTGCCGGCCGTGAAGCCGGTCCACAGCCCGGCGAAGACGCCGGTGTTGACGGCGTCCGGGCCGTAGCCCGGGACACCGGGAACGAGCATCAGCGCGCCGATCGCCGAACCCGACATCGACAGCCGCACACCGCGGGTGCTGGCGGCGCGGGCCGCCGGCATAGCCCGGAGAATGCGCCATGCGGCCGGCAGGTCGGGTACGAACAGGTCGGCGCCCCACGGAAGGTTCGTCCCGCGGGAGATGCCGACAGTGATATCGGCCTCATGCTGGGCGGACATCTCGGAGGTGGTCAGAAAGGCGACGGTTGCGCTGTCCAGGCGAAGCTGCGAGACGACATCGGCGAGGGTGTCGTCGAGGGATCCGTTGCGTGGGTAGAGGGTGTCGAATCCCTGCCCCAGCGAGCGCAGGCCATCATCGCCGACCGAGACCACCCGGGCGCCGGTGCGGCGGGCCTCGCTGACCACGGCGGTCGCGAACGGGTCGCGCATCGGGCTCACCAGCGCCTCGCCCTCGGCGCCGGCCCCGGAGATCGTGGACAACCGATGCCAGCCCGGACCGATCAGACCGGCGGCCAGGGCGGCGTGCGCGGCCTGCCAGGCCGAGTTGCGGTGTGAGTTGCCGATGCCGCAGACCCGGGTGACCATCAACTCATCGGTGTAGAGCGCACGCGGGTCGATGACGATGACATCCACCCGGTCCAGCGCCCGCAGCGCCCGCGGTCGCACGATCACCGCGTCGTGGTGGCTGGTCAGGCCGCGGGTCATGGCGCAGCCGAACGCCTCCCGGGTCGCGCGGGTCGGTTTCGGCGCCGTGACCAGCGTCGCGGCGGTCGCCACCGTCGGACTACGGGACAGGAGACCTATCAACGCGGCCGCGCTCAGTCCGATCCAGCCCGCCCGGTTGGCGTAATCCTCGCCCGGCCCGTCGGCGAAAACGGTTGTCCCGTAGGCAGGCCCGCGCCCCTGCGGGCAGTTTTCGGCGAGCTGCGGTTCGTGGCGGTGCCAGGCTTGGCGTGCATTCCAGGCTTCATCGGCGAGTAATGATCGGCCGGCTGCTTCGGCGGCGGCCGCGGTGGGTGAGACGGTCAGCACGTTGGCGGCCGCATTGAGGACAGCGAGCACGAGGTCGGTGCCGTCATGCCCGATGGTGCGGACCAGTTGGTGGCGAACCGCGGGGATCTGGTCGGCCAGCGTGGGGACGACCGAGACGATATTGGGCAGGCCGGGCAGCCTCATGGTGGCACCGGCGAGGGACAGGCCGAGACCGGCGGTGGCGACGGCCGCGCCCAGTGCCCGCGAAACCAGAAGGGCGTCATCGCCCGGCAGGGTCAGCGGGCGATGACGAGTCGCGGGCTCGGTGCGGGCCGTTCGCTCCGCGTCCGCGACGACGGCCGCCAGGTCTTGCGCCGGGCCATCGGGGGCAACGGTGATCACCACCCGGGACGCCGCGCGATTGATGACGGCGTCGAGGACTCCGGGCACGGCGCGAACCCGGTCGAGCACCGTGTCGGCGATGGCGTCGGCGTCCGGTCCGGAGAGCCCGCGGACTTCGATCCAGCGGCGCCGTCCGTGTCGGCTGCTCCGCCGGGCCGGCGGACCGCCGATCGCCTCGGCGGCGATGTGTGCCGCGGCGCGGACGGCGGTTCGGGCCCCGGGGATTGTGTCGAGAATCGTTTCGCCGGCGCGGGTCGCGGTGGCGCCGCCCACCAGGGCGGCCGATCCGGCCAGACCCGCGACCGCCGATGTGGTGGCCACGGCCAGGTGGAGCCCCGCGGCACCAGCGCGAATCGGGGCGCGGAGCACGGCCCCGAGCCCCGGCACCCCCAGCCGCGGAATCACCCGGCCACGGTACCTGTCAAAAGTGAACGACGGATCCGGGCCGATAAGCGTTGCTGAACTGCGGATCAGCTGCTGAACTGCGGATCAGCCGCCGCGCGGGCCGACTGCCGCGACGGGTCGGGGCGTCGTCCGCACGGCCGATTCACACCTCGCGGCGAGTTCGCCGCGGCCGATGCCCGGAAGCTGCAGCGCCGCCAGATCGACGTTCACGATGGTTCGGCGGGCGCTCGCCGTCCGCTTCAGGGAGGCCCCGAGTGAGTCCTCGCCGAGGAAGGCCGTCGCGGTGGAGGGACTGCCATCGCGGTGGGAGTAGCTCAGGCGCAGTGGCTGGACCGGGCGCCCCGCGTCGATCGCGGCTTGGAACAGTGCCGGCCGGAACTGCCCGTGATCCCGGCCGCAGTAGGTGGTCCCTTCCGGGAAGACGACCACGGTGTGACCGTCGCGAAGTCTGGAGACCACGGCTCCGATCACCCCGGGCAGTTCCCGGAGGCTGCCACGTTCGATGGGGATCACGTTGGCCAGACGGGCGGCCAGGCCCACCGCCGGCCAGCTGATGAGATCGGCCCGGGCGACGAAAGCGCCGGGCAGGACCGCGCCGACGGCGAAGATGTCGGCCCATGACACGTGGTTGCTGACCACCAGCATGCCGCGCAGGTTGCGGACCGGGCCACCGGAGAGGGTGATTCGCACGCCCAGACTGCGCAGGACCATTCGGCAGTAGATCCGCTTGACGTGCTGGTGCCCGGGCAGTGGTACGGCCAGCAGGGGCAGCATCGTCAGCAGCAACGCGGCCGCGGTGACCCGCCGGGCGGATCGGATGGCCTGCACAACACGGTGCCCGGGCTGTCCGAGGCCGGCGTGCACGCAGGCCGCGGTGCAGGATGTCTTGGGCAGCCAAGAGTGCTCGACGCTGCTCACCGGGTGCCTCCTGCGGCCGCTGAGGCCGATCGCAGCCGGGTCAGATATCGCACGTCGGCGTGCCGCTTGTCCAGCAGGGCCGGGAAGTCGCCGACGCCGAATGCCGGGTCGTGGGCGGGCTGCCCGCAGATCTGGGCGCCCAAGCGGAGGTATCCGCGCATCAGCGGTGGGATCGTCGTCCGCGCGGGTGGCGCGATGCTGTCCAGATCCCGGCCGTCGAGCAGCACTGGCCGGTAGGGGTGCACGGTGTACTCGGCGGGGGCGGGGTGGCGGGCCAGGGCGAAGTCGCGCACCGCACGCAGGTGGCTGCCGGGAGGTCCCTCCCCGTGGGTGGGCACCGAGACGCAGCCGATGACGTAGTCGTAGCCGCAGCGGTCGAGGTAGGCCAGGATGCCGGCCCACATCATCAGGATCACCGCCCCGTTGCGGTGGTCGCCGCGGACCACGGCACGGCCCATCTCGACCATCGACGGCCGCAACGGGTCCAGTGCCCGGATGTCGAATTCCTGCGCGGTGTAGAGACCCCCGGCGGCGATTGCGCCCGGCGGCGGCAGCATGCGGTAGCAGCCGATGATCTCCCCGGTCTCATCGTCGCGCACCAGGATGTGATCGCAGAACCGGTCGAAACGGTCAGCATCCACGGCGGTGTCATTGCGGAGGGTGAACCCGGGTTCGGTCGAGAAGACGTCGTAGCGGAGCCGCTGGGCGGCCTCGACGAGCGCGGGGTCGGCGGTCAACAAAAGGGTGTAACGCGGGCCGGCAAGCCGGCGGGTGTCGGTGTGGTCAGGGGCTATGAGTACGGAAGCACTGCTCACACCGAGCACAGTCACCGAGTCGGGTGTCGAAACGTCTACGCCCGGGTGTTGTGTCGGTGTACGTGTGGTGACCACTGATGCACTGCCGCAGGAGTGTTCACCAGTTGTTGGCCTGATGCTTCGCGTCGCACGCCGCTCCGCTCACCGCGGGTCGATAGACAGAGGGCGTGAAGTGCACCGTTTTCGGCACCGGCTACCTCGGCGCCACCCACGCGGTGGGAATGGCGCAACTGGGCCACGAGGTCCTTGGGGTCGATATCGATCCGGGGAAGATCGCCAAACTCGCCTCCGGCGAGATCCCCTTCTATGAACCGGAATTGGCGGATCTGCTGCGCAGTAATCTCGCTGCCGGTCGACTGCGCTTCAGCACCGACTACGCCGCCGCAGCGGACTTCGCCGATATCCATTTCCTCGGTGTCGGAACCCCGCAGAAGAAGGCCGAGTACGGGGCCGATCTCCGTCATGTCCACGCCGTGATCGACGAACTGGTCCCTCGCCTCATCCGGCCTTCGGTGATCGTCGGCAAGTCCACGGTGCCGGTGGGGACGGCGGCTGAGTTGTCCAGGCGGGCCAGCTGTCTGGCGTCAGCGGGCACTGATGTCGAGATCGCCTGGAACCCCGAGTTCCTCAGGGAGGGCTTCGCCGTGCGGGACACGTTGCATCCGGATCGGATCGCGGTCGGCGTGCAACCCGACTCCACCCGGGCGGAGGCTGCGCTACGGCGACGTTGAACTATTCGACCTCGGTCGCCGAAGCGTGTGAGCGGGCCGATGCCGTCATGGTGCTCACCGAGTGGCCGGAGTTCGTCGACCTCGATCCCGGTGAACTGGCCGCAATGGTCCGCTCCCGGGTCGTGATCGACGGGCGCAACTGCCTTGACGCCCAACGCTGGTCGGCCGCCGGCTGGACGGTCTACGCGCTGGGCCGGCGAAGCCCGTGCCGAGCCGACGGCAAGTCGACTCCGGGCGTATCCCGGGAAGCAACCTCGAGGACACCGGCCGGTGAGACGGTGACCTCGTGCGAGTAGCAATCGTCGCCGAATCCTTCCTCCCGAATGTCAATGGTGTCTCCAACTCGGTGCTGCGGGTGCTTGAGCATCTGCGCCGGACAGGTCATGAGGCGCTCGTGATCGCGCCGGACAATCCCGATGGTCAACCGCCGGCGGCGCGGGTCCACGACGGCGTGCGGATTCACCGGGTGCCGTCGCGGATGGTTCCCAAGGTGACCTCCCTGCCCCTGGGCGTGCCGCGGCCGCGGATGCTCGGTGTGCTGCGCGGATTCGCACCGCACGTGGTGCACCTTGCCTCACCGGCTCTGCTGGGCTACGGCGGACTGCTCGTTGCTCGGCGCCTCGGCGTCCCGACGGTGGCGGTCTACCAGACCGACGTCGCCGGCTTCGCCGCCAGTTACGGGGCGCGCTTTGCCGCCGGGCCGGTCTGGGCCTGGACCCGGCACCTGCATTCTCGGGCCGACCGAACTCTGGCACCGTCGTCGGCGGCCATGGAAGACCTTCGGGCCCATGGTGTTCCCCGCGTCCACCACTGGCCGCGGGGGGTGGACCTCGCCTGCTTTGCCCCCTCAGCCCGGGACGAGCGGCTGCGCCGGCGGTGGTCACCGGACGGTAAGCCGATCATCGGCTATGTCGGCCGGCTTGCGCCCGAGAAGCATGTGCAGCGGTTGGAGGTTCTGGCCCGCCGCGATGATCTTCAGGTGGTCGTCGTCGGCGAAGGGGTCGACAGGGACACGCTGCAATCCGTGCTGCCGTCGGCGGTGTTCACCGGTGCCCTCTACGGCCGGGAACTGGCGGCCGCGTACGCCAGCATGGACGTCTTCGTCCACCCGGGTGAGCATGAAACCTTTTGCCAGGCGGTTCAGGAGGCGTTGGCGTCGGGGGTTCCGGTCATCGCGCCGGACGCCGGCGGTCCCCGCGATCTCGTGCTCCCGTTCCGCACCGGACTGCTGCTACCGGTGCGCGCGTTCGAATCGGAGTTGGGCCGGTCGGTCGACCACCTGCTCGCCGAGCGGCCCAGGTATGCCCAGGCCGCTCGGCGCAGTGTCCTGAGCCGCACCTGGCCGGCGGTCTGCGATCAGTTGGTGGACCACTACCGCGACGTGCAGGGCGATGCCGATCACCGCATCGCGGCGCCCCGCCGGGCTTAGTGCGTCAGGCGTAGTGCGTCAGGCCTAGCGTGTCAGGCGGAGGGAACCTCGTCGGTCCAGACCCGGAAGCTGGACAGGGTGTTGTCACCAAAAGCGTTGCTGAGGGCGACATCGGCGGCATCGCGGCCGCGTGCGATCAAGACCCGGCCAATGCGGGGGATGTTGTTGCGGGCATCGAATGTGTACCACTGCCCGCCCAGATACACCTCGAACCAGGCGGCGAAATCCATCGGACCGTATGGCGGCGGCATACCGATCTCACCGAGATATCCGGTGCAGTAGCGGGCCGGGATGTTCATGCAACGGCAGAAGGCCACGGCGAGGTGGTTGAAGTCGCGGCACACACCGGTGCGATTGGTGAAGGTTTCCAGCGCCGTCTGGGTCACTCGCGCGTGCTCATAGCCGAACGTGACGTGGTGATGGACGTAGTCGCAGATCGCCTGCACCCGGCCCCAGCCGGTTGGCGCGTGCTCGAAGAGCTCCCATGCCGTCTCCGACAGCCGATCGGTCTCGCAGTACCGGCTGCCAAGCAGGTAGACGAGTGTGTCGACGGGCAGGTCGGGCACCGGAATCTGGTGTGCCTCGGGAACGACCAAATCGGGAAGTCCGGAGTCGCTGACGATCGCATTGGCGGTGACGCGCGTGCGGCCCTCGGGGGCGACGATGCGAGTGCACCAGTTGCCGAAGCTGTCGCGGTAGGCGTCGACCCGAACCGGCGGATCGAAGATCAGGTCGTCACGGCCGATGAGATCCGACACCCGGGTGAAGTGCACGTTGAGGTTGAAGATCATCGGGGTGGGTTGTGGGCAGTCGAAGATCATCTCGAAGCCGACGTTTATTCGCATCGTTGCTCTCCGGTATCGGCTAGGTGGGGGCGTATCGGCCCGCTCAGACGGGTGGCTGTCACCAACACAACTCGGGTAGCTCGCGGAAGACCTGCCGCGTACCTTCGCTCCAGTCGTGGCTGAGCGCAGTGAAATACTCGTCGCCGGAATCGAATCGCCGTCTGAAACGGATTTCCAAGCTATCCCGCTCGTAACACACCAGGTCGATCGGCATACCTACTGACAGATTGCTGCGCATGGTCGAATCGAAGGAAACCAGAACGCATTTAGTGGCATCAACAAGTGGTGTGCGTTGGGTGAGCACCCGATCGAGGATGGGCTTTCCGTACTTGGTCTCGCCGGTCTGTAGGAAATTCGTGTCCGCCCCGGCTTCGATGAAGTTGCCCTCGGCGTAGGTTCGGAAAAGCCGCATCGGTTCGCCGGCGATTTGCCCACCGACGATGAACGAGGCGTTGAATCGGATGTTGTTGGCTTCTAGGTAGTCCGCGTCGCGGTTCTCGACATCGCGCATCGCGTCGGATACCAAGGTCACGACGTCGAACATCGTTCGGGCGCCGAGCAGATTCGTGCTGGCCTCGCCATCGGCACAACGTTGGGTCAGGGTGCTGATGACGGCCTGGGTTCCAGCCAGGTTCCCCGAACTCAGCAGCACGATGACCCGGTTGCCAGGACGCTCGAAGACCGTCATCTTGCAGAATTTGGCGACGCTGTCCATGCCGGCGTTGGTGCGGGAGTCCGAGGCGAAAATGATTCCCTGGTCGAGCAATACGCCGATGCAATACGTCATGCGATGGGCCTGGTGTGCAATGGACTCCCCGTTCCTGTTTGCCCCAGCACCCGTGGCTTGCACAGCAGACGCCAAGGGGGCGTTGTCGAAAATTCGAATCCCGCCCCGGTGTCCCGACAGTACCGCTATCCCGGCTGCTCTACCCGGTGAGCGGCGTCTCGGGGTAGAACTGACTGCACGCTGCCAGTCCGTCGCGGAATCCCACAGTGAAGGAATCCGAGCGTTCCTGTGCGGTTCCGTGGGTTCGCCCGGGTGCTTCCATGGATGCGGTGGCGGTCAGGTAGCGCACGATGCGATCCACTTCGCCGGGATCGTCGATGCTTCCGCGGGCCGCCGAGAAGCCGACGAATGTGCCGGAGAAACAATCAGCCTGGTTTTCGTTGCGAATTGTCTCGCGGGCGTTGCCCGGACCCGGGACGTGCCGAACCGCCTGGAGGAAGTGCCCGTATTCGTGGGCGATCCCGGAGATCGGACCCCACGGCCCGTACTGCTGAGAGTAATCCCAGAGGGTCTGCCGGCCGACGTACACGGTGTTGTCGCTCACGCAGTAGTTGAAGGATCGATCGTCTTGGATGTCGCGGCCGTTTGAGTCAACGCATTGACTTTTGACGCTGCCACCCGAAGGGATGTAGGACAGCCTCGGCATCGAGTCGCGTGCGATGCCCATCTGGGCCAGGTAGTCGGTCACCAGCTGCTCGCCCGTCTCGGCGAGTTCCCGCATCTGGTCGTTGCGGTAGCAGGTGTCGAATTCGCCGGTCGGACAGGAAGCGGTGTCGTTGAGATGATCCGGAGCGGCCGCGGCGATCGGGGCGGTTGCGATCAGGGCGGCGGCCAGCGCGCACGCGAGGGTGCCGCGAGATGCAGGGCCGGTCAGAGCCATATGCCTCAGGTTAGTGTCACCGCTGGCGCCGCGTCGGTCGTGTTTGGTACCGGTCGGCTAACCGGTGTTGCGATCAGGGCGGCGGACTCGGGTAGGTATGCGGTGGTCCGGTGACCTGGTAGACCCGGAACCTGTCGTCGTCGCTGGCCCCGTTCATCATGGTCAGTACCAGCTTGGAGAACCCGGCGCCGTCATTCCAGAGAGTGGGGTAGCGGATGTTGATCGCGTCCGCGTCGGTGCTGGCCGGATTGCTGAGCACGAGGTAGGTGACCCCTAAACCCCACGGCCGGTTGAGTGCGGCCTTGAAGTCATAGTCGCTGGTGACGATGAACTGCTGAGGGTCGGCGGAGTTGAGCCAGATCCCCCACGCCGCGAAGGAGTCCATCAGGACCGATCCGGCCGGGAGTCGCTGGCGGTCGAAGTAGTCGGCCAGCAGTCGGTCGGTAGCCAACCCCTGCCGGTACCGCTGCTCCTGAGCCGGAAAACTCTCTGGGTGTAGTAGCGAGTTCACGATGAATTTGAGCTGCTGGTTGCCGATTCGATCGTTCAGCGCAGCGTGGACGGTGACCGGGAAACCAATGAGGATGGATGCGCATAGGGTAACCGCGCCTAGCCTGCCGGCGCGTGTCGTGACGGCCCAGGCCGGGCCCGGACTGTCGCAGGGCGTCCAGAGCGCCAGCGCGGCGCAGATCACCAGTGGGATGGCCAGCAGAAAGTATCGAAACAAGCCGAAAGTCGTCGCGGAGTACTGACCCCACGCCGCGAAGACCAGAACTGGTCCGAACGTGAGCACTGGAACCAGTGCTGCGGGCTTGCGGGCGAGTACCGCGTACGCGATCCCCCCGGCCGCGGCGATCCCGACGAACGGTTGCATGCCGAGCAGTCGGGCGGAGATCACCATCAATGCCGTGGGGGAGTCGCGCACCAGGTCGCCACGCCGCTTCGCACCTTCCACCTGGTTCTCATTTCCGTATTGCGACGTCACGATGGCGAACAGCTCGTGATTGATCACCCATCCGGCCAGCGCCCAGATGGCGGCGGCAAAGGCAATCGGGAAAAAGATGATCGCAATGTGGGCCAACATGGCCGAAAGCCGGAATCCCGCCGCAGCGCGGCCGCCGGCCAGAATTGCCACGAAGACGACGGCACCAAACGCCGCCGGGACCACCTCGTAGCGAGCGGTATAGCCGACACCCAGGGCGAGTCCCGCCATCGCCAGATCGACGGTTCCACGCCCGTCGCTCCACCGCATCAGGTGGCGCGCGCACCAGAGCACGCAAAGGATAAAAGCGGCCTCGCTCATGCCGGAGGCACCGTAGACGATGATCATCGGCTGGAGCGCGAAGGCGGCAACTGCGACCCGCCGCCAGCCCGCTGCAATACCGCGGTCCAGGGCGATGCCGCGCACCACCAAGGCCGCGCCGGCCATGAACAGGGCGCTTTGTATCACCCCGGCCAGGCCTCGGGTGCGTAACTCGGGCCACCACCGCTCGAACACCAGGATTGGAATCTCCACCAGGCTGGGCAGCGGGTTCCACACGAAGCCCATCGCAGAGAGGTGGGGTCGCGGCTCATCAGCACATAGCCGGCATTGGCGACACGGCTGGCGGCATCGCCGTCGAGCAGGTCGTAGCGAATCACCAGCAGATAGCCGACGGCGAAGTACAGCCCGGTCAGGCCGACGAACAGGGCTACGCCCCGCCGGCGTCGCGGTGCGTCGCGGGATACCGGAACCGGGACCAGTGTTGCCGGGCGGGGCAACAGTGTGGTCATCGGCCCAACCGTGCGCGTCGACGACGCCACAGCAGCGCAACTGCCGTGCCGAGCAGGATGGTGACGACTGCCCCGGCGCTGAGTAACGCCCACCGCCGCCAGCTGTCGCCGGGGTATTCGTTGGCCAGCGCGCCGCCCTCGCGCAACGTCAGGTTAACGGTCTGACCGGCTGACCCGGTGGCCACCACATCGCCGGACAGCGAAGCCCAGCGCGAGTCCAGTGCGCGGATGTAGTCGAAGCTGCGCTGTACCAGTGACCAATCACCGGATCCACTGACCGCCAACACCATTCGGTCATTATCAGAGAAGGCTTGGATAACCCCGATCGGTCCGTTGAGATCGACGACGGTGTTTGTGGCCCCGTCGATGCCGACGGTGTTACCTCCGTCGAACGACACCGGCCCGCTCAGGCCCGATTTCTTCAGGTCCTCACCCGGGCCGACGAGGAGCAACCCCTGGGCCGAGCCTGCGGCCGATGCCATATCGGTGATCCGCGGTTGCAGTGTCACTCCGGTCTGCTGGGCCAACAGGTTCACCGCCGCGGCTGCGAACCGCAGATGCCCGGGGTCGTCGACGACGACGGCGAAGTCGGGCGTGAAGGCCATCGGCAGGACCGGGAAACCACCTCGATTGCGGCTGCCGGGGGTGACCGCGACGGTGGATGCGGGGTCGATCGCGAACTCCATCCGATCGTTGAGCGGGGCACACTCCTGCTTCGGCAGGTAGCGCAACTCCAGGACGACACCGACCGCCGAGTTGATCGACTCTTTCGGGATGATTCCGGTGATGTCGAGCAGTCCGGACTCGTCGAGACGGCGAGCGGCCAGCACCGCGTCGCCCGAGCGCACCACCACCGAGGCCTCGCCTGCGACCACCGGCGAGTAATGCGCGATCAGATGCAGTGTGGCCTGCTGGATCGATCCGACCGCGAACTGGCTGGCGTCGAACCCGACGTAGAGGCTGCCGGTGCCCTGCACCGAGACCTTCCCGGCCATGCCCAGTTGGGCGAACGTCTTGATGGTCGTAGCGGTCGGCTTGTCCTGGCCGACCTCGGTCACTGTCGCCGCACCCGTCTGCGCCAGCTTGACCCGTCGGTCGGAGAACAATGCGACCTGCCGACTGAGTTCGTCACCGCGGCCGGTGATCACCAGCGCGGCGTCCGGTGAATTCGGGTTCGTGACGGTCAGTCCGGCCTCGCCGTCCTCGCGCAGTTCGATGACCCGCCGCGCTGGCAGTCCGGGCGCGATTGGCCCAGCCGAGGTTTCGACGTCGACGTTCACCGGCATCGGACGGTAGAGGCGGGTGAGTTTGGCGACCAGTTCCAGGGCGGCCTGTTGGGCCGCCGGCGTGGGCGCCGGACCGGTCCGGATGAGGATCTGGTTGAGATAGCCGGGCAGGAAATCGGCCACGATCACCGGATAGGGCGTTTCGCCCAGGTAGGTGACACCGAGTTGGCTTAGCGTCAACGACGCCGACCGCGAACAGCTGTTGCCTAGTGGATTCTTATCGCGCAGAACGAAACTCAGTTTAGCCTTGCCATTGACGACGCGAGCCTGGGAGATGTCGATTGCGAACGGCGCGGAGCTCAGGTCGGCGGGCGCCGGGATACTGCCCAAGGCGACGCCGCGTCCATCAATAATGTCCACGCGTCCGTCGACGGCGTTGACCACCGAACCGATCGTGCCCAGCAGTTGTCCGGGGATGACTCCCGGCGGAACCGGGATTTCGGTGTCGAAGAACTGATCCGACCCCAACATAGTGACCCGGTCGGAAAGCCCGAGTTGGAGCCAGGGGATCGGTGGGGTGGAGGCCGGCGCAACGGTTTCGGTTTCGGTTTCCGCTGAGGCGCAATGGAGTGCGCCACATAGCGGGGTGGTGATCACCATGATGACGGCGAACATCGCCTTGAGCGCCCGGATCGTGTGGGTCACGCGGAGTCCACCCTCGTCGCTCGCGGGTCGGTCAATCCGTGCACGGTCAATTCCCAATAAGAGGGGCGGAAGGCCAACTGGTACAGGGCTTTCAATGCGGCGATCGACTGCAGAATCCAGTATCCGGGCACCAGCAGCGCCGCCCACCACAGATACGGCTTGCCCAATGCGACGGTGGTGATCAAGCCGCCGAAGATCGACAAGGGCGCCGCCACGAAGAGCAGGGCTAGCGACGTGTAGTAGGTGAGGGGGGGAAACATCAGGGTGATCACCTGGGGACGCGCGACCAGCCACACCACCATCGCCGACCACAGCAGGAAGTTGAAGGCGTTCAATATCGGGACTAGACCGGTCAGGTTGATCAGCCGCAACGTGGCCTTCACCCCGAGATCGCGGCGCAAGTGGTGCAGCCGGCGCATATGCACGATCGAGGTCTGCAGATAGCCCTTGTACCAACGGGAGCGCTGCCGAATCCAGTTGATCACATCAGAATTGGCCTCTTCGAGGGTGATCGAGTCCAGAATCATGGTGCGGTAGCCGTATCGCGCCAGCCGCACGCCGAGGTCGGCGTCCTCGGTGACGTTGTAGGCATCCCAGCCGCCGACTTCCCGCCACACCCTGGTGGTGAGGTGGCAGGACGTTCCGCCCAGCGGCACCACACCCCGGGCGTGGGCGACGGCCGGCAGTATGGCGGCGAACCACTGGTCGTACTCCAAGGTGAACCAGCGGGTGAGCAGATTCTGTCGTTCATTGAAGTAGCACAGCCGTGCCTGCAGGCACGCGACTCCGACGGGTGCCCGGCGGAGGGCCACGACGGCGCGCCGCAGCTGCAGCGGATCGGGAATATCCTCGGCGTCGTAAATGGTGACCATCTCGCCCTTGAGCCCGGGCAGTGACATGCCGTAGTTGCAAGCCGCGGGCTTGGTTTTGGGCTTATGTTCCGGGACGACGATGACCCTCACGGGTGCGATCGGTCTACCCACCAAAGCCCGGTGGGTGGTTGTGTCGTCCTCTTCGGTGAGCAGCAAGACTTCCAGCTTGTCGGGGGGATAGTTGAGTTTCCCGATCCCGCCGAGCAGGTTCTGCACAATTTCGGGTTCGTGATAGACCGGCAGGAGCACGGTGTACACCGGCAGTTCGTCGTCGGGAACAGCAAGTGCGTCGGCGTCACTCACCGACACCATCTCCGGGGAATCGATTCCCTTGAACATCAGAAGATTCCGGTCGATGGTCGAGAACAGATACAGCAATGGGGCCACCATCGTCACCACCGGAAAGAAGTGCGCCGGAAAAATCACGGCCATTGCCACCAGCAGCGCCGCCACCGCCGCCAGCGCCAAGACAGTGCGACGACCCAGCGCCAGACGAGCGGAGAAGTGCTCGGCCAGCAGCTGGGGTTCGAAGGGATGATTCACGGCGCGCCGACGCGGTGTTCATCCTGCCTGGAGAGCAGGATGTCGTTGGCGACGCGCCGTGCGCGGGCGCTGACCGCCGCATTGACCGTCGTGTCGGGGTCGGCTTGCTGGCGGCTCACCCACAGGACCGGAGCGAGCACGGTGAATTGAAGGGACGGCGGGACGGGTCGCGGGGGCGCCTGGGGCGGTGGTTGCTGACTGACGATGACGAACACCTGCTGATAGGTCTCACCGACGGTCCACACCCAGCTCAGGGCATACCAGTCGTCGGCGCTGCCATCGGCGGCTGCGGAGGAGTCGGTCGCGAGCACCAGGGCGCCCGGTACAGCGCTGCCGAGGTTGGTGAAGCGATAGTTGGGAACAGATGTCGCCGGGTACCAGACCACATAGCGGGTGGTTCGCAGTGCCGCCAGGCTGTTTGCGGTGATGACGTCGACGGCTGCGGTCGGATATCCCGGCTCGGCTTTTGGGAGGTAGCGGGTGAACGTCGAGTCCGGTCCCAGATATCGGTGGATGAAACCGAAGTCCTGTTCAGGGGCGAATCCGGCACGCGAGCTCCAGCCGGAATCGGCGCGGGCGAGGGCACCTTCGGGCGCCGCCGCCGAGGCGGATGTGGTGAGTACCAGATGGGCACCGGCGACAACGGCCAGCATCACCAGCGCCACTGGCGAGCGGTGCGGCCACGGAGCTGGCTCGGGGGTGTCCTTGCCGGACCCCTCACCTCGGGCAGGAACACCCCCCAGCAGTATTTGCCGCTCGTTGGCAGTGGTGAAACGTTGCAGCAGAACGAAACTCAGAAGCGGGATCGCGCCGCCGGTGACCGCGACCAGAGCTGGTAGCGACGTGATCGGGAGGCTCACGGCCGCGCCGACCCCTAAGCCTCGATCCACCGATGGGCCGTGCTGGCTGATTGTCCGGGTGTTTTCGTTGTCGATTCGGCTGTGAGCAGGGGGTATCTGCTGGTTTCCCCAGCTTTTCCTGTTGTTCCTTTGTCGGGCCGTAACGGCGAGTGGTCAGGTGGTTGCGGATTGCGGTGGGCTGACGCCAATCGTG
>Ga0209986_10001686_pt1 | contig 20978 bp, 16 predicted proteins | sample BlataG_FD_183168 | JGI IMG/M metagenome (GOLD analysis project Ga0209986, IMG submission 183168) | Deep subsurface microbial communities from Black Sea to uncover new lineages of life (NeLLi) - Black_00105 metaG (SPAdes) (version 2) | ecosystem: Environmental > Aquatic > Marine > Oceanic >... | reverse complement strand
GCCATTCTGACCATGACTGATCAGGCGTTGGTGTATTTCCTGTTCGCACCCAGGCGAGAACAGCTGTTCCTGAAGGTTGATATGCATCCCATTCTATCACGCCCCAGTCTGTAGTTGCGCCAGCATCAAAGACCGAAGATATATAATCCTCAGCATAACTGCGATTATAGACATTGCCAATCTCGCGAAACATGCCCGAGCTCCCGAGATTTACAGGTAATGCAGTATTAGTTGTAAATGCAGGACCCCATTGAATGTAACTGTAAGACCCAGGTGTAATGGTATTACAAAAGACATCCAGATGACCGTCATAGTTTAAATCGGCAATAAGACCCCCTGTTGTTTCAAGAGGTATACCAAAATAACCGACGTTATTATCAGAATAGCCAGTTGCACTACCCCAGTATATTCTTTGCTGGGCAGAGCCATAACCACCATGATGATACACAATATCCAGATAACTGTCATCATTCATATGCGCAACTGAGCTACCACCTAAACAGTAGCTTGGATTAAGAACTTGCATATTTGAAGTTGAATAACCGGTTGCACTCCCCCAATAAATATAAGACTGGGGATCATACCAACCAGTGGATATTAAATCGAGATATCTGTCTTCATTTAAATCGGCTACAGAAGCGCCAAAGTTCCCGCCGGGTCCGGGCAAGGAAGTGAAATTTGAAGGAGAAAATCCTGAGCTGCTACCCCAATAGATTACAGTGGTCCCTGGATAATCCAAATTATAGTTTACAAAAAGAATATCAAGCCAATTATCCCAATTGAAATCAGCTACTTCAATATTATGGACACCCCACGTTACCGGTATATCAGTACGGTTATTTATATCATACCCAGTTGCACTTCCCCAGTAGATTGCGCCATTACCTGGGGTATTTTCTTGTGACGTTGCTATGTCTAAATAGCCATCTTTGTTAAAATCAGCGATAAAGACAGCTTGACGATTCCAAGACGTCATTGGGATATCAAAGTAAAAGCCTGGGTTTGGCCCTGTTGGAGTACCCCAATATATTGAAATTTTTTCGAAATAGTGTGTAACAACAAAATCAGGGTAACCATCTCCATTGAGATCAGCAGCATCACAGTTAGCAACACCCCCACTTGGAAAATGAGTTACATTACCCTCGAAATAACCACCTGCACTACCCCAATATATACGTGCCATGCCGTATTTATCACCTGTGAATAAATCGATGTATCCATCATTATTCAGATCAAATCGCGGAGCAAATTCTACTGTACCACCATCAAGATGCGATGCATAAATATTCCGCTCAAATATCCCATCAGCAAAATCTTCTTGCGTGGTTTCAATCCAAACATTACCTGCATTTAGCAGGATAAGCATACACAGTAAACCGAAATGAATCTTTTCTATCATAAAGCCTCCCCTTTTTATTGTCAACCTGTAAGAAATCAAAAATACTTAAGTCTTTATCTATTTATTATAATAAATTTGAATCACTTGTCAAGGGGTATTATTACTTAAAGCAAAGTCCCGATAAATCAGTACTTTTTCGATATGACAGTCAGATGGTGTGCAAAATATGATAGCGGAGTATGGCACAACAATTCATTAAGCAGGTGCAGAATCGGAAAAAGTGGGTTCACTATTTTATGAGGATGGTTGATTAGCATATCCACTTTTTCCAAGTGAATCACTCGGAACCCCTTGGTTTTGAGCATAGTACTCACGGTTGTGAAATCCCACAGAAACTTATGCGATTCCATGCTCAGTTTTCGTGCGATGAATTCAGTATAGGATGTACGCTGAGGAAGTTGAAATATGTAAAACAGGCCGTTTTTCTTAAGCACACGTCGTATTTCAACAAGGATATTGGATACCTCAATTGGTGGAATGTGCTCAAGTACTGCATATGCAAACACGATATCAAAATGTTCTGCGCCAAAAGGAATCTTTTTACCACCATAAAACTGGAAGTGAACACTAATTTTTTGTTCGATGGTTTTCCAGACATTTTCCATGCTTTCCTCTCGGGATCTAATATGAGATTCTGCCTTCCCTTTAAGAAAACCATCAAGAGATTTGTCTTCAACAGTTTTCAGGCCAGTAACATCGTAGCCAAGTTTTGCCAGGAGAAAGGTCTGCAAACCTATACCACAGCCAAAGTCCATGATTCTTTTTGGTGGATGAGACATTTTCTTAAGAATTTCCAAGTCCTTCATGACATTTCTTACGTGGGCTTTGGAAGAATATGCGCGGAAGCATTTTTTTAAGAAATCAAGTTCTTTCAATGTTGCAATATGTTTTACATCATCCATCTTTTTACTCATAAGCGCTATTTGGAGCACTAAATAAGTCAATCACCCAATATAAATCAACTTAAGCTCTGGCTTATATCGGAATTTCAGAAGTCAATGACATCTGAACTTGACAACGAGGATCATCCACATATACTCGTTGGGATGAAAATATTTCGGAAGGTTATTACTGTAGCGATTGTCTTCGCGATCTTTTATTTTCTTATTGCAAGTGTGGTTAAAAACTGGCAGAAGATTCCGTTTGATTCATTACATTTTTTATCGGGGTGATAGTAAAATGAAGAAACACCAAACCTGGGGAATAGGAAGCATGCTTGACTATTATTTCAATATACTTATACTTAGCGAGAACTAATGGGGAAGAAGCATAAAAAAAAGGAAGTAAACCAAAGTCTTAAACCAAATTTTATAGAGACCTACTGGGATAAGATCATCATCATCCTTTTATTGCTCCTTCCTTTAATTTATTTTTCCTCCTTTCTCAGTGCCGATAAAATGATTGCAGGTTCGGATTATCTTATTGGTGGTTATCCTTTAGAAAAGTGGACGGCTGAGCAAAAAGAGATGCCGTTATGGTATCCTTATGTCTTCGGCGGGATTCCTGCACTCGGTGCACCTGTAGGTGGTTCTTTGGCGCCGCTTGCTCAATTTAGAGAAATCATGCGACCGCAGGTTGTTTTAGCTTTTACTTTTATTGTCTTTTTCTTTCTGGCGGGTCTTGGAATGTATTTATATATCAAAGAGATAGGATTATCTAAATATACCGCAGCAATTGGTGCGGTCATTTATCAGTTTATTGGTAATTTGGCAACCACACCCAATGCGGGACATGCTGGCAGGGCAGCAAGTGTTGCCATGTTTCCATTAATGCTCTTCTTTATTCATCGTGCTCTAAAATCAAAGAAATTACTGTATTTTATCCTGACTGCTTTTGCAACATCGTTTGCTTTTTATGAAGGACATTTTCAAATAACCTATTACGGATTGTTGTTTATTCTTGGATATGTTATTTATTACTTGATAGTGCATCGCAAGGAAAATTCAGGGAAGGATTATATAAAAATAATTGGTTGTGGGTTGTGTACAGTAGCAGTTATCTGTCTGCTTATGGCAGCAGTCTGGCTACCTGTTCTTGGCGGCTTAGGAACTGCAGCACGTGGTTTTGAACGTGGCTATGAGTATGCTACATCATGGTCTATGCCGCCACTCGAGATGATTGATTTAATTATTCCTACCTATTCAGGTTTATTAGATAAATATTGGGGATTTGGCCATTTTAAACTTCATCTTGAGTACTTTGGGTTGCTGTCAATAATATTTGCCATATTTGCTATTATTCTTTATTGGAAAAAACCTTATGTCAAATTCTATACTCTGGGAATTATTATTGTTCTCTTTGTTGTGCTTGGTGGGCATACGCCATTTTTTAGAATCTTTTATACAATCATTCCAGGCTTTCGGCTCTTTCGTGCACCTTCTCTTGCGTTCTTTCTTATCAGTTTTGGTTTTGTTGTTCTTGGTTCAATAGGTTTCGAAAACATATTTGTAAAAAAACGTGAGCAAAAGGAAAATGCTCGGTTTAAAAAGAAATTTTATATTATTGGTGGCATACTACTTGCAGCTCTTGTAATAACAGGTCTCATCTGTGCTGCTGGTAGAGATTCAATAATTAAGTCAATGCAAGAATTACTACAGCCCAGATTTATTTCTGAATTGGGCACGAGAATGGCTGAGGCAAAATTAGCAAAGATTAGTGCAAACTTTTCTGCATTTACTAGCGGTATATGGCGCACCTTGGCATTTCTTGTTATTATTCTCGTTATGATCTTTTTATCTTTGAAGCAGAAGGTAAAAGTGTGGATTTTTGCTGTTGCTGCAATTGCTATAACTTTGATAGACCAATTACCCCTTGTTGCTAAGTATTTACCTACAGCTCCTGCGCCAGAAGTCTATTATGCAGCTGATGACGTGGTGCGATATATTAAAAAGGATAACAGTGTGTTCCGGGTCTTCCCCTTTTATATTGGTGCTTACCCCCTTTATTATTTTAATTATGAACACGCGGTCGATATATATCTGTTATATCACGACATTCAAAGTGCAGGTGGGTACATATCAAATCCTATTCAACGATATCAAGATTACATTGGTGCAGGTACGAGTGTTATGTTCAATCCAGTGAATCTCGTGAGGGTTCCGAAATTATTGGACATGCTCAATGTCAAATATATTATTATCGGGAATCTACCGGGTGACATATCAGGGTATGACCCTCAGGTGCAAAGGGGTTTAAACATGTTGAAGCAATACCTTTCACGCTTCCAGCACGTTTTTCCCGGACGCAAATATTCCGTTTACAAGAATAACAACACTCTCCCGCGCGCTTATCTTGTACCTAACTGTAAAGTATTGTCGGAATCAGAAGTCATTGGTATGCTCCAATCACCAGGATTCAATCCACGGCAGGCCGTGATTCTCGAAGAAAATCCCGAGATATCCAAACCGGATACTACATTACCGTTGATTCCAGCCAGCATTACCGAATATTCAGCAAATACGGTAATATGCTCGATTAATGCTCCTTATTCAGGGTTTTTGGTATTGACTGATAACTATCATCCGGATTGGCAAGTATTTGTTGACAGTAAGAAGGAGACTTTGTATCAGGCGAATTACACCTTCAGGGCAGTACGGATTGCCTCAGGAAAACACGAGGTTATTTTTGAATACATGTCACCATATTTTAACATTGGTAAAACAATCACCATTTTCGCCTTCGTGTTGTCTGTCGGGCTGTGCGTACTCGCTATAGCCTTTAAGCTTTAAACAACACTATTCACTCTTTCACAATACATCAACTGTTTGGATATGTGGAATGAAGGTAAGACCTTAGCGCAATACTCGCGTCTAATACATTTTAATCAGAAGCGAGTACAACCTTGTTACCTTTCTTTTTGTATTTTCTTTTACACTCTGAACAGGTACTTTTGTTCTGTTTGAATACCAATTTTGTGCCGCATTCACACATCCAGCCAATTGCTTGTGATGGAACACCCACGACAATGGCATAGTCTGGTACATCTTTGGTTACGACTGATCCAGCACCGATCATGGCGTTCTTCCCAATAGTAATACCACACACGATCGTCGCATTCGCGCCGATAGATGCTCCTGATTTTACAAGCGTTGGTATCCACTTTCCGTACTGTGGGTATTTCTTCTTTGGATATTTTGAACGAGGATTTATGTCATTGGTAAAAACCACCGAGGGGCCCACAAACACATAATCTTCAAGGGTTACCAGATCCCATACATCGATGTTTGTTTCAAGTTTTACTCCATTGCCAAGCTTTGCGCGTGAACCCACAAAACAATTGTGACCTATCACGCATTTTTCACCAATCTGTGCACCAGCCAGGATTTGTGAATTATGCCATATCTTCGTTCCTTTACCAATAGCACAGTCTTTGTCAACAAAAACCGATGGGTGTATGAAAACATTCTTGTACATCTGCTGCTCGATGCCTGCGTCCAGTTGGATTCTGATGCCGTTGTTATTCAGAGAATTTTGTGCGGCGTGCAATATCGAAAGTACACGTAGCCCTTCGTGCCCGTCTGTTTTCGGTGTTTGACCGTGACAAACACAATCCAAGAAATGCTGACATTCTAATTTCAATGGCTCTGCCACATCAAGGGGAACTGTTTCAGCGTTTGCCTTGTGAGCAACTGGAATCCTTTTTTCCCACTCAATTTTATGCGGGTAGATAAAAAGTTTCTCTTTGCTCAGGTCGTCAAACACCGCCATCTTTGTCTCACCAACAACAACGAGCTTTTGTTCTTTGAACGGATGTAACCAAGATACGAATATGTGGCTTTTTACTCCACTTGGGAAATCCATGGTTGTGAGTGTAACGTCAGCAATGTCTCTTTGCAGATAATTTCCTCCTGTTGCCGAAACAGACACAGGCTGTTCGTCGAGTAGAAAGAGAATTACCGATATATCATGCGGTGCAAAACTCCAGAGAATGTTTTCCTCAGTTCGTATCTTACCAATGTTGAGACGGTTCGAGTATACATACTGTATTTTACCGAGTTCTCCTTTATCGATGAGTTCTTTCAATTTGTTGACGGCAGTGTGATAACGTAGAATGTGTCCTACCATCAAAACGCATTTGTTATTCTTGGCAAGTTCTATGAGTTCACCAGCTTCCTCTATATTGAGAGCGAGGGGTTTTTCTACATAGACATGTTTTTTTGCTATAAGTGCCTGTTTCGCGAGTTCATAATGTGTGGCTGCAGGTGTGGCAATAACGACCGCTCCGATATCTTGATTCTTCAGGACATCTTGATATGAGAGTGTGTAATGTGCATCAGGGTATTGCTGTTTACGAGCATTGATTGTTTTTTCATCCAGGTCGCAAACCGTATGGAGGACACCTAATTCTTTGAAGTTACGTATGAGGTTTTTACCCCAGTCACCTGCTCCGATTACCGCAATTCTGAGGTCCTTAGTTCTCTGGGTCATAGTAGCTCCCTCCTGGTTTATTTTTCGAAGAACTTACGTACTGTATCAGTTACGTATTTAACTTCATCGTCACTTAGGTCTTGATGAATGGGCAGCGAAAGTACTTCCTGCGCTGCTTTTTCGGACTCAGGAAAATCCCCTTGTTTATAGCCAAGGTATTTGAATGCTTCTTGTAGATGGAGTGGCATGGGATAGTGAATTGATGTTCCGATATCATGTTCAGATAGATGTTGTCGTAGCTCGTCACGTTTCGGTGTTCTGATTGTATACTGGTGGTATACCGTTTCATTTTCCGGCTTGATATAGGGAATCTGCACGATGTCGTGCAAATTGCTGTCATATGTTTTGGCAATCTGACGTCTTTTTTCATTCCACTCATCAAGATATTGCAATTTTACACTCAGGAATGCAGCTTGCACAGCATCGAGACGATCATTGTAACCGATGAAGTTGTGCTGATACTTCTTTGCAGAACCGTGCACACGATACGCCCGAATTTTTTTATCAATTTCCGGATCATTTGTCAAAATCATACCTGCGTCGCCGAGCGCATTAAGATTTTTCGTCGGGAAGAAACTGATGCATGCAGTATCACCTAAAACACCAACCATTGTACCTTTGTATTTCGCACCAATTGCCTGTGCCATATCTTCTACAACTTTGATGTTTTTATCCTTGGCAATGCTCAGGATTTCATCCATGTCGGCCGACTGTCCGTAGAGATGAACCGGTAGGATGACCTTTGTCTTATTAGAAATGACATCAGATATCTTGTTCGGATCGAGATTATATGTTTTTGGATCAACGTCGCAAAATACCGGTTTCGCACCAAGTATAGCTATTACCTCAGCAGTGGCCACAAAACTAAACGGTGTGGTGACCACTTCGTCTTCCGACCCGACATTCAGGGTTCGTAATGAAATAAGTAATGCGTTTGTACAATTTGATACACCTATTGCGAACTCAGTTCCTACGTATGATGCAATTTTTTCCTCAAATTCCTTGACCTTTTGTCCAAGAATGAACTGATTGCTGTCGTAGACTTCTTCAAAAGCCTGCATCATTTCATTCTTCATCGGCTTGTGTTGCCGTTCCAGATCAATAAATGGTACCTTCATTAAACGTCTCCTTCCAATATTTGCTAATTATATAGATTTTTTTGTAAAAAGCAATAGGAAGCAAAAAAGCATTTTTGAATATACTATATCTAGAAAGAAACATCGATTTTTCTTTCTATCATGAATTAATACGTAATTTATTATATCACCTTTTTGCATAAATTACTTTACAATCAAAAAATATTTAGTATAATAATTAGTATGATACCAAAAATAGTAAGGACACACTATTGAAGTACTGACATGGAACATATAAAATTGAAGTAATAGATCATATTCATGTTGTTTTTAGTCTCTATAAGGGGAATAAGTAAGAGTGTTGGTGTATCACGAGCAGTAAATGAAGTTCGAGAGAAGGTAAGATGAATTTATTATTTATTAAAAGTTCATGAAGGTTCTCATCGTAGTCGCTGCGTATCCACGCTATAAAGGTGATGTCATCGTGCCATGGCTTGTTGAACTCATAAAAAAAATGCAAGCTCGTGGCGTGGATGTGTCAGTCTTTACATCATCCTTCAATGCACTTGGCAATCAAGTTATTGATGGAGTACAGGTATATCGTTTTCGGTATTTCCTGAAGAAATTTGAGAGATTAACCCACGAGGAAACAGCAATCGACAGAATTCACCGAGGATATTTATATATGATCCTGCCATTTTTTTACATGCTGTTCGGCTCCATCGCAATAATTCGTTTGGTGAAAAAAACAAAGTTCGATATCATTCACATCCATTGGCCATTTCCTCACATCATATTTGGTATTTTAGGTAAATATATCGGCTGCATGCGCTTATTCTCATCTTTTTACGGTGCTGAAATACGATGGTTGAAGCGGAAATTTGCATTTTTAGTGAAAGCTTTTTCAATCGTTATTAATAAATCGGATGTCATTACAACAATCTCAAATCATACTGCCAAAGAACTAAGAGGAATTGTATTTAAAAAGATCGAAGTTATCCCGCTTAGCGCTGCAATCAGCGAAATAAAAGGGAATGGTACGGATGACAAAGAAATACTTTTCGTCGGTCGATTGGTTGAAAGGAAAGGGATACACTATCTCATTGAAGCTTTTAATATTTTGCATGAAGAAATCCCTCATCGGCTCGTAATTGTAGGCGATGGCCCGGAACGTGATGAACTAAAAAATCTTGTATGTAGACTAGGACTACAATCGAGAGTTTTATTCACCGGGAAAATAAGTGACGATGATCTACAAAAGTATTATCGTAGGAGCAGTTTTTTCGTATTACCTGCTATCTATGATAGGAAAGGAGACACTGAAGGGCTCGGTGTAGTTTTGATTGAGGCAATGTCGTACTCAAAGCCAGTTGTCGCATCGAAAGTCGGTGGTATAACAGATATAGTCGTCAATAATCTGAATGGTCTACTGGTACAACCTGCGAATCCACAAGACCTTGCTAAAGCAATAAGGTTACTTGCAAAGGATAACTCAGTAAGGAAAAAATTAGGAGAAGGCGCAAAGAAAACCGTTGACGAAAAATTTAATTGGCATACTATTACGAATAGAGTTCTTTCACTATATGAGAAAAACGCAAAGTGATTACATTAATCAAAATCTTCCGATAACACTAGCGGGAAGTTAAGAAACGTCTTCAATCTCATTGGAACGGATCTACGATGAATAACTCATGTATGTTACTATACTATAAAAAAAACATTGTCAAGGTCGCAAAAGTTTGAGACCTTGACAATGTTCGCATACTATATATAATTAGCCTGTGACTAAAAAGGTTGAAATTTCAATAATTGTTCCCGCATATAATGAAGAAGCAAACATTCCACTTCTTGTAGAGGCAGTTCATCAGATGATACGTAACTCTGGGTTGGCCTGTGAGTTGATTATTGTAGATGACGGATCACAAGATAAAACATTTGATGAAGCTCAAAAATATCAAAGTAGGAATAATTTTGTGAAAGTTGTTCGCCACTCGAGAAATCGAGGGATTACTGATGCCCTTCTCTCAGGTTTTGGCGTCGCTAAAGGTGAAATTTTCGTATTTTATCCTGCTGATCTCCAGTACGAACCAAAAGAAATTCCTAAACTGGTGGAACCACTCCGAAAGGGTGCTGACATCGTTACAGGGTGGAAAGTCGGTAGGTACGAAAAGAAGTTTGTCTCATCAATTTATAACGCACTTTCGCGTTGGTTGTTCAAAGCTCCAGTACATGATCTTAATTCGGTTAAGGCATTCAAACGTGAGGTAGCTGAAACCCTGCCTTTCAGGCGTGACTTACACCGGTACATGGTGGTCATCGCTGCGCAAGAAGGGTATACTCTAGAAGAAGTAAGGATGACCCTACATCCAAGGCGATACGGTAAATCAAAATTTGGTTTCTGGCGCATACCTGTTGGAGTCCTGGATTTGATTGCCGTGAAATTCCAAATAACTTTTGGAAAGAAACCCATGCTTCTTTTTGGAACGGTCGGTACACTCTTAATCATTGCAGGCTTTTTGGCTGGCTTTATTGCTCTGTATCTGAGGTTTTTTCACGGTATTGGGTTTCGCCCCTTGCTTTATTTTGTTATTCTTCTGGTGTTGGCCGGTTTATCGCTTTTCGCCTTAGGTTTTATAGGAGAAGGAATTGCCAATGCCTCAGAGCGGTTGGAGAGGATTGAGAAAGAAATAAAATTAGGTATTAAGAAACAGAGATAATCACCATAGACTATATAACGTGCACATCTTGTACCCGACGTAAAGTTAGAACACATACTATTGTTGTACTTATAGAACAACAAATCCATAGACAGGTGTTTTCTCAATGAAAATAAATAGTACCATAAAACGAATTATACAGTTTATAATAATAGGTATTATCTGCTTTTTTCTTATTAAGACTCTGTATAAAAACTGGTTGCAGGTAAGAACATACACATGGCATTTCAATTATGCTTTACTAATTTTTTCATTTTTAATTCTTATGGTCACATTTATTCTTATAGTATTCATTTGGCTAAGAATTCTCCATAAGATGAACGCGCGCCTTCCTTTTCAGAAGGCGTTTAAAATTTGGTTTATAGCTGCATTGGGACGATATATGCCGGGGAAAATCTGGCAATTAATAGGAATGACATACCTGGCTAACAAGGAAGGTGTTCCTGTAGAAAAATCTGCTTCCAGTGCAATTTTGGCACAAGCATTAACTGTGATTCCCGGTGTGATACTTGCTGTGTTAACTCTGGTTTTTTTTATTCCTGTTGATAACAAATGTATTTATTTTACATTACTTCTCCTGCCGATTAGTGTTGTAATAGCGTACCCACCTTTTCTCGAGCGGATAATCAATTTCTTTAGTGGTAAACTCGGACGACCCAAAATACATATTGATGCAAAATTTAAAGATATCATTGTACTTATGTTATTCTATCTTGCAGGGTGGCTTCTCTACGGTATAGCTTTTTTTCTGTTCACGCGGTCTATAACTGATGTTCCCCTTGAATACCTCTCTGTATTTCCAGGGATTTACGCTGCTGCGTATCTTATTGGTCTATTTGCTATTTTCGTTCCTGCTGGTTTAGGCATACGAGAAGGCATGCTTACAACATTACTCAGCTTTTATTTTCCTCCTGCAATATCTACAGCCATTGCATTGGGTGCGAGACTATGGTTCACATTGGCTGAATTTATGTGTGTTCTTATATCATTAAAACTATGAGTATAATAAGCGAATGCTGTTATCAAAAATAAAACAAGTTCTGGTAATTATATAATCAATTGGAACAGTAAGGATAATAGAGGAAAAAGGGTTGCAGCAGGAATCACCAGTTATAAAGCCAATAAGATCGTCTGTACAGCAGAGTCTCCGTATGCGGGGTTCCTGGTACTGACTGACAACTGGCATCCAGATTGGAAAGTCTTTGTGGATGGTGAAGAGGCAAAGCTTTATCGCGCAAACTATACATTCAGGGCAGTACCTTTGGAACCTGGTAATCACGAAGTTGTGTTTGCTTATATCTCGAAACATTTTAATATCGGTAAGTTCATTTCAATAATTGCTTTTGTCCTGTCAATTGGATTTTGCATAATTGCTGTAAAATTTAAAATCTAAGAATCTGTATTTAACAGATTCTTGAAAAACTAAGAAATCTCCGTATAATATGACAAAGTAATAAGAAGGCGGAAAGGCGGCTCGAGAGGGCAGAAGATGGCTTAATAGGCTAATGAAAGGCAGCCTTTAATAGCCTTCTCTCCGCCTTTTGTCAGCCTTGTCTAAGCCCTTTCTTCTTTGGAGGTTTAATGAAAACAAACAAGTCATATGTCAAGCTAACTGAGAAATTCAGTGCCCGCAATTATTATCCCTTGCCAGTAGTTTTGACCAAAGGCAAGGGTGTGTGGGTGTGGGACGTTGAAGGCAACAAATACCTGGATATGTTAAGTGCTTATTCAGCATTGAACCAGGGACACTGTCACCCCCATATTGCTAAGGCGATAAAAAACCAGGTAACTAAAATAACTTTAACCTCAAGGGCGTTTCATAATGACCAAATGGGGTTGTTTTTGAAAAAATTGTGCAGGTTGACTGGTTATGAAAAAGCTTTGCCCATGAATTCTGGTGCTGAGGCTGTGGAGACCGCGATAAAAGTAGCGAGAAAATGGGGTTATCTTAAGAAAAAAGTAACAAAGAACCGTGCTGAAATCATTGTCTGTGAAAACAATTTCCATGGTCGTACTACGACAATTGTTGGTTTTTCTTCAGAATCACAGTACCGTGATGGGTTTGGCAGTTTTACGCCGGGGTTTAAAATGATTCCCTATAATAAACCCAGGGCATTGGCACGGGCAATCCGCAAGAACACCGTAGCTTTCCTTTTCGAACCAATCCAGGGTGAAGGCGGCGTAATTGTGCCAGATAAGGGTTATCTAAAAGAGTGTCGTCGGATATGCAGAAAACACGGTATCTTATTGATCGATGATGAGATTCAGACCGGGCTCGGACGTACTGGAAAGCTGTTTGCTTGCGATTATGAAAAAGTTAGGCCTGATATCGTGATTGTTGGCAAGGCACTGAGCGGCGGCTATTACCCAGTATCCGCGATTCTGTGTGATAACCGTATTATGAATGTTCTGCACCCGGGTGACCACGGTTCAACATTTGGCGGCAACCCCTTAGCTTCAGCGATCAGTATCGCTGCGCTCGAAGTCATAATCAGAGAACGATTACCCCAGCGTGCGTATAGGCTCGGTACATGGTTCATGAATGAATTAAGAAAAATCGATAGTCCAATCATCAAAGAAGTCAGAGGTAAGGGATTATTGATCGGTGTGGAACTGAAAAAGAAAGCACGAAGCTATTGTGAGCGGTTAATGAACCTGGGTATTTTGGCAAAAGAAACTCATGAAATGGTCGTACGTTTTGCCCCACCTTTAGTGATAAAGAAAAAAGAACTCCAGTGGGCATTGGCAAGAATTAAGAAGGTTCTTGGCGATTAATATGCATTACCGATTAGTATTATCTCCAATCCCTTTTGCCGCTATACTGTTGTTTCTGTGCTGCACTCCAATTGTTTATTCTCCACACGCACAAAACGAAATGCTTTCGCCCCATAATCCACAAGGACAAACACACGAGATTGGTGCGGCATTTGCACTCAACAAATGGGTAATCAATCGTAGCGAAGACACATCTTATGTCAAAACGTATCCGACTTCGAGTGTGAGCCTTTTCCACAATGCATACGCACCATTCGGGAAGTTCGAAGGCATCGGCGGTATTGAACTTATTTGTCTGCCAACCCAATGGTGGGAACCAGGTGTCTCTGGTTTTTTCATATGGCTCAAGCCATTCGTGGGTTGCCAATACGCTACATCCCATTTTACAGGTAGGCTCAATCTTTCACCGTTGAGCTTTATTGGTGGCTATGGTGGTGGTGAATGGGGTATTGCTGCCGGTCAGACAAGATATACTATATATCAAATCAGTCTACTGATACATAGTTATCCATTATCCAATCCCACATGGTGGGCAGGAGGTCGGATGGGTTCAGGAGCCGCGGGATTTGTGGTTGGCGGTGAGTATTCATTTACGACCAATATGTTTTTGAGAACAGAATATAGTTATTTAAAAAAGCCTCCCATATCACCGCTCATCACTCAACATGAATTGGAATCCATTGTCGGTTCAGTTCATTATCTGACTCTTGGTTTTTTCAAGCGAATGAAATGATTAATCCGTATTCGTCCCGATTCTCGTGGATCCTCGTCCTTCGGACGGGATAATTCGTTTTTCGTGTTCGTAATATAAGTTGCCCGATTCACCCCGTTAGATACAAAGTAGTTTTAGTAGTGCGAAAATTGCGACAAAAGCAGTTATCTAACGGGGTAAATTGGATCACCTGATATCATAATTGCAATATCTGTTTTAAATCTAAAATCTAGTATCTAAAATCTAGAATCTTCTATTTATTTCACGTAATACACTCCGTCATATATATATTGAGCAGGTCCTTCTAAGTACAGTTTGTCCTTTATCGTAACCGTCAATTCGCCGCCCCTGGTTTTACACGTAATGGGTGATTGTGTAATAAATAATTTTGTGGCGATATAAGCTGAGGACAGAACACCGCTGCCGCAGGATAACGTCTCGTTTTCAACGCCACGTTCATAGGTTCTAACAAAGAGCTCGTTATTTTTGACTTTGACAAAGTTGATATTTGTGCCATCAGGTTTGAATGCCCGGTGATTACGGATTTCTCTGCCAAGCTGCGAAATATCCAATCCTTCGAATGTATCAACAAATATAACACAGTGGGGTACACCTATTCTCAGGAAATTTGCTCGATACTTCTTACGTTTGAGTGTGAAACTGAAATTCAACTTAATATCAACTGGAAGCTGTACCTCAATACTGACATTACCATTTTTGTAATAAAAACCAAGTGGTCCAGAATCGGATAAGAACTTACCCTTGTCTTTTATCAATCCAAGACGAAAGGCGTAACTCACTATGCAGCGTGCACCGTTAAGACATATTGCTGCTTTGGTGCCGTCTTTGTTATAGTACCTCATGGCAAAAGGAAAATCGTTAGATTGTTCTACAAAAAGAACACCATCTGAGCCGGCACCCAAATGGCGATCCGTCATCTTCTTTATGAATTCCGGTATATCCTTATCATTGACCACTTCGTTTATCAACCTATTATAATTGTTGATCAATAGAAAATCATTGCCCGACCCCTCCATTTTTGTGAAGAAAACAGGTTTCATTTTTCTCCTTTCATTATCTTGATATACCTCCCAAAATAGATCCCAAAAGATCCTGCTATTGCCGGGATGGAAAAATACAGCAATATCTCCCCGAGTTGCCGGAGATCTATGGTGAATGCAAGGACAACCGCCCCTAAGATAGCGCCGGTAATCTTGCCCATCACATTGGATTTGAGAACTCTCGATTTATGGGTTATGAGGACTAAACTGCCAATGAGAATCAAGATATCTCTAATTACTATGATGACCACGCCCCACAGGGGGATTAATCCAAGCAGAAGCAGAGTTATAACAATAGTGATTAATGATATTTTATCGCATATTGGATCCAGGACTTTGCCAACTTCAGATTCCTGATGGAGTTTCCGCGCCAGGAAACCATCAACCGCATCTGAGCACAGAGATACCAGCATAACTACGAAAGCAGTATACCGTTGATCGGTGATGAGGAAATACACAATAAACGGCAGCAGGATAAGTCGCGATAATGTTATCACATTGGAGATTGTTAATAAGCGATTATTGTATTTCACGATCCCTATCCCCTGATTTTATGAGTATACAGCAAAGCACACGGTTCATTTTTGCTGTCTTCTCTCTAAAAATTCAGCTGCGTGCTCCATTGTTTTCTTGGTAATGTCCTTGCCACCTAACATTCTGGCGATCTCCAATTTTCTTATTTCACCATCTATTTGCGCTACTTTTGCAAAAGTTTGTTTTCCCTTGATTTCTTTTGTGACGAGAATATGGTTGTCAGCAAAAACAGATATTTGCGGCAGATGTGTTATGCATACAATCTGGTGCTTTTTGCTTATTTTAGCAAGCAAAGAACCTACTGCTTCAGCAATTCTGCCGCCGATACCTGTATCAACTTCATCAAAGATAATTGTTGGAATCTTATCTGCTTCAGATAGTACGGCTTTTAAACTCAAGCTTATGCGTGATATCTCACCACCTGAAGCGATTTTCCTCAAAGGCTTCAGGTCTTCACCAGGGTTAGTTGAAATGAAAAACTCCACGTCATCCTTGCCAGTTGCATCCATCTCCTTATCCGCAATCTGAATTTCAAAACGGGCTTTTTTCATACCTAACTGAAATAACAATTCGAGGATTTTCTTTTGGAGCGTGACCGCCGCGCTGCGCCGTCGTTCGGTAAGTTGCTGTGCCTGTTTATTCAGGATGGTTTCAGTATTCTTGATGCGTTCCTGTAATTTTTTTATCGTCTCATCTTGAGTTTCGATTGTCGTCAAATCCTTCCTCAAATTTCCAAGATAATGATTTATTTCCTGGAGTGTTTTGCCGTACTTTTTCCTAATTTTATTTATTGTTTCCAACCTATCCTGGACAAAATCCAGGCGTTCCTGAGAGAATTCAATTTGACTGTGATAGCTGCTCAATTCGCGGTAAATATCATCGATAGAGAAAACAATTGTCTCCAATTTTTCATTCAGTTTAAGCAGTTTCTTATCATAGTTACACAGTTCATCAAATGACTTTTTTGCTTGAGCTGTACGTTCTAATAATGAATTTTCCTCCTCGTAGAGGTTTGATATGATCTCACCGGAAAGCAGAGAGCGTTTCTCACTGCTCGTGAGCAAATCTTTCTCAGCGTTCAATTCCTCTTCTTCACCAGGCTGGAGATCGGCTTTTTCGATTTCGTCGATTTGATATTTCAAATAGTCGATCTTATCATCCTTTTGTCGGATCTTCTCAAGCAGATTCTGGAGTTGCCTGTGCGCTTGTCGGTATCCGTGAAAATTGTTTGCGTATTCGCTCTTTACATCCCCGATATCAGCAAACGAATCAAGCAGCAAGAGATGGTTCTTTGCAAAAAACAGGGACTGATTCTCATATTGTCCGATAAGATCGACCATTTCACGCGCGATTTCCTTTAATAGATTCACGCTGACTATCTGATCATTGATATAGGAATTCTGTCGTTTGTCTTTTTCGATTTTTCTCCGGATAATTAAATCATTTTCTACACTAATACCCGATTGTTTCAGCCTTTCAGTTATTGCCGGCTGGATACCGAACACACCAGTGACTTCAGCATAGTCCTTGCCGCTGCGGATAAGTACTTGCTCCATCCTGCTGCCGCACAACGTCGCAATCGCCTCGACAATCATACTTTTTCCGGCACCGGTTTCTCCGGTTACAACGGTTAACCCTTTGTCAAATTCTATTGTTAGCTCTTCCATTAAAGCGAAGTTTCTAACCTTTAACAGCTTAAGCATCCGCACGACCTCCCCACTTCATCTTTTCGCGGAGCGTGCTGAAAAATGTTGTGTGCAGTGGTTTGATCAACTTTACATGGTAATTTGCCTTTCGGAACTTTATGGTCTGCCACTGACGAATGTTCCTGCTGCGTTGTCCATCAGCGACCAGGGCTGCGCTGCCTTTTTTGCCGACTTTTATTTCAACGAGACTATCTGGCGGTAAGACAATAGGTCTTACTGAAAATGTATGCGCAGCAATGGTCGTTACAATGATTGATTCAGTATGGGGCAGGAGCATAGGTCCACCGGTGGCGAGCGAGTATGCCGTCGAACCAGTGGGCGTTGCGATTACTACACCATCAGCAATGAGTCTGCAGATATGTTCTTTATTGATCGTTACTGAAACCTCTACAGCTCGACCAGGTATGCGCGTGATTATCGTGATGTCGTTAAGACCAAAAAGAGAGCTGCGGTTAAACAGCGCCTGGATGACCATTCTATTCTCAAACACATATTTGCCGTTTTTTATTTCAATTAATGTGTCGGATAACTGCGCAAACGTCACGTCGGTAAGGAAGCCCAGGCCGCCCGAATTCACACCGAGGATTGGTATCCCCTTTTTTCCGTATATGTGAGCCGCGTTGAGCATGGTGCCGTCACCACCCAGCGCGATGATGAAATCAGGTTTGTTTGAGGTTGAAAAACCGCGGCTTGCAAGCAATTTCTTAGCCTGGTTCAGGATTGCTGTTGCGCCGCGTTTCCGCGCATTAATTAATATTCTTGCTTTTTTCATTTTTTAATTCCCCGATAAAAAGATAACGATATTTTCCAAATTGATCTCGTCTAAAAGAAAATTGGTCACAGCCGTTAGTCTGTAAAAATCCCTTGATTGTAATAACCGTATCCTCATCTATTTCGAGTGCTATGATACCCCCAGGGTTTTGGTATGCTGCAGTCTGTTGTATTATCAGCTTTATGAACTGTATGCCGTCTTGTCCGCCGTCGATTGCCAGCATAGGTTCAAAATCTCGTACACTCTTAGGCAAGGAGTGCAGGCGTGAACTGGGGATGTATGGTGGATTTGATATTATCAAATCAAACCTGGTGTTCACGCCATTACAAATACTGCATTGCAGCAGGTGAATCCTGTCGGTTAAGCCATATTCTTCAATGTTTTCCCGCGCGCAGCGAATTGCTTTATCAGATATATCAGTAGCAACGATATGAACGTCAGGATAAAGATGAGCCAGGGCTATGGATATTGCACCGGTACCAGTGCCGATATCAAGAATTTGTTCAGGAACAAAATCTATGAGCTTTTCGATTAATTCAATAAAATATTCTGTTTCAAAACGTGGAATAAAAACCCCAGGCAAGATGCGCAATGAATAATCCATGAAATGCATCCTTTTCGTTACATATTCAAGGGGCATTCCGTTCTTTAGCTGCACTAGTTTAGCGCGCAGAAACTGCCGCGACTCCTGGTCTATGGAATCGTTCAGGTAAATCTCGAAGCGAGGCTTTTCCAATAATGAAGCCACGATCAATTCAGCTTCGCCTCTTGAGACTGCCAGTTCTTTAACTACCTGCTCGACGATTTCTCTCATTTTCTTTGAGACCATCTATGATTTCATCAAGGTCACCCTCAAGGATTGTGTCTAATTTGTACAAACTCAGTCCAATTCGGTGGTCAGTAACCCGATTCTGAGGATAATTATACGTGCGAATTTTCTCGCTCCGCTCACCGGTGCCGACCTGCTGGCGTCTTTCCCGATCGATTTCAGCTTGTTGCTTTTCGCGTTGACTCACGGCAAGTCTGGCACGCAGTATTTTCATTGCCTTTGCACGGTTTTTGTGCTGGGAGCGTTCGTCTTGACAACTGACAACCATACCCGAAGGTAAGTGCGTAATCCGTACGGCTGATGAAACCTTGTTCACGTTCTGACCGCCATGCCCGCCAGCCCGAAAAGTATCGACCTTTAGGTCATCTGGATTAATTTCGAACTGGGCTTCTTCGATTTCAGGAAGCACCGCTACAGTTACTGCGGAAGTGTGTATTCTGCCACCCGTTTCAGTAACCGGTACACGCTGTACTCGGTGGGCACCCTTTTCAAAGTGCAATAACCCAAATGCATTTTCACCAGAGGCGAGGAAGATTATTTCCTTGAAACCACCGATATCACTTGAATGCGAGGACAGGACTTCATATTTCATTCCCTTTTTCTCAGCGTATTTGGCGTACATTCTAAAAAGGTCAGCGGCAAAAAGAGACGCTTCATCACCACCAGTGCCAGCTCTGATTTCAACAATGCAATTCTTCTGATACTCTTCATATTGCGGGTTTAACATTTCATCGATTTCGTTTTCTATGGATGTTAGACGTTTTTCCAGGTCATTGATCTCATGCCGGGCAATTTCTTTCATCTCTTCATCATTACTAGCCAGGATTTCCTTTGCCTCGGCTATTTCTTTTCTGGTCTTGTCGAGTCTTTTATATTTTCGCATCAGTTGTTCCAGTTTCTTATATTCCTTGGAGATAACTGCGCATTTTTTGTGATTATTTATGATCTCTGGTGAGACCAGAAGGTCATTTAGTTGTTTAAGCCTATTTTCCTGTTCCTGGCGGTTTTTCAAAAATGTACTCCTGAAAATAAAAGATGTGTTATTCCATAGAACGTCTTTGGATATTATAGGTTCCTTATCTATCTACCGAATTTCTCCTTCAACGCTATGTATCTTAGATATTCATCCAGATCTTCAACGGCTTTGATTGTCAAAATATTGTCCTTCAAAGTCATAAGTTTTGCCTGTTCAAGGTTTTTAATATAATGCTGGATCTTCTCTTGTTCAATCCCCGTGATGTGAGTGAGATTTTCATAGGAGAAATCAGCAATCTCAATACCGCTCTCAGTTCTTTTACCGGTTTCCTTTGCCTTGGTGATGATGTATGCAACAATCCTGCGTTCCTCGCTCTTAATGGTTAGTAATCTGATCTGCTCATCAGTCGTTCTTAACCGGCGCGAAAGGGTTTCCAGAACATATTCAATCAAAGGGTTTTCCCTAATTTTGGACTTGAAGGTCTCCTTATCGATTACCAGAAGAGATACCGAAGAAGCGGCACTAGCACCAGCAGAGCGCGGTGAGCCATCAATGATTGCCATTTCTCCAAAAAAGTCACCCTCTTTCAATACTGCAAGAACCTTTTCATCACTACCACTACCTTTGGTGATTTTAATTTTACCTTCACGAATAAGATACATGACCTCGCCCTTGTCGCCTTCGTCAAACAAAACTTCGCCTGGTTCGAGTTTCTTTTCCATTCCTTCAACCATACATCCTCCTTTTTTCTAATAATTGTACCGAAAATGCGAGTAAAGTCAATATCCCAATTTAATGTCCTCGCTACGCTCTACTTCCTGGTTATTAAGTTACAAAGTAATTAAGTTATTGAACGCCTTACGCAATACGCTTTACTTCTTGATACTGGTTATTTAGTTATTCAGGCTGTTGAAAAAGTCATTTTTCACTGGAGTAGAGCCTGTCTGCGTGCGAACGCATAGGCAGGCATTTATGCTCGTGAAAACTGATGAAA
>Ga0209986_10001685_pt1 | contig 20988 bp, 18 predicted proteins | sample BlataG_FD_183168 | JGI IMG/M metagenome (GOLD analysis project Ga0209986, IMG submission 183168) | Deep subsurface microbial communities from Black Sea to uncover new lineages of life (NeLLi) - Black_00105 metaG (SPAdes) (version 2) | ecosystem: Environmental > Aquatic > Marine > Oceanic >... | reverse complement strand
TCAGGTATCTACACAGCCAGAATCGTTCATGGCATATCTATTCTTTTTACGAAGAAGATTGGATGGGATGTAAGCGGACGTGGTGTCTTTCCCCTATCAGTGAAATGGTGATGGGCTGTTCGCGGGAAGATGGTTCAGGTGGATCTCCATATTAAAGCTTTTATTTGAGGAAGGACAGATCATCGCACGCAGGCCGACCTATCTGCTGTTCGCCGCGGTTGCCGCTGTTGCTCTGTTTCAACGCGGTCTGCTTCAGGCAGTTCAATTGAACTGGCTCGCCAAAGAGACTGCCTCATTCTTGTCCGATAATCCAAGCTCTTATTCGATAGATCCTCTGAGCACCCCCATCATCGACAACTGCCGCGCTTCATGGTATCAGGGGCTCGCAGAGCAAAGGCAAGGAAATTTTCAAGCCGCGGAAGAGTCCTGGCAGAATTCCATCCCGTGCGATCCCTTGATCGTGCCGATGCTTGAAACTCTTTTCCCTGAACACGGTGAATTGGCGGCCCGGGCCGTCCAGCATCATCCCGGTCATGCCGAAGGGTGGTTCTGGCTGGCAAAGAGCATAAGCCCATCCGCGCCGGAGCAGGCGATTGCATTCTATCGCCGCGGATTGGCGCTGGCCCCCGGCGATGGGTTACGATGGAGGGAGCTGGGGGATCTTCTGCGCACGAAATATCCTCACGCGGCAATTGACGCTTATCTGCAGTCCTGCTTCAATGGCGATCCCGGCTCGAACGGCTGCTGGCTCGCTGGGGGGACGGCGGAGCAGCTTGGCGAGCTTGAGGATGCCATCCGCTATTATAGCTATTCGCGCTGGGACGGAGCTCTCAATCGCGCCGAGGAACTCAGGGCAACGCTAGGAAACTCGACACAGCCGTAGGTGGGCGAAACATGCGCTGCAGATGACTCCCCGTCTGCGCAGCAAAACCACGGAACTGAGCACCCGGTTGCAGGTGGAGAAACGCAATCGATCAATCATTTCCAGCGACCGGGTATCGCTGGTTGAACGGAAGGCTTGAGTCTTCCATTTGTTCCTTCGATGGGCGATTTTCAGACTGCTTCAGTGATGGTTCGCAAGCGGCAAATGTTCTACTTACCCGACAGGCTTTCCTCCCAATGAGAGCTGCTCAATCCCCAGGCAGATTCATACGCAAAAGGAATACCAGGGTCTTTTATTAGATGGCTCTTGTTTTTCAACGAAAAAGATGAATGATGATTAAACGATTCTTTGATTTCAGCGTTTCCCTGCTTGGTCTGATCATTCTGGCACCGCTTCTGGCGGTTCTGGCGCTGGTCATCCGCAGGGATTCGCCTGGCCCAGTCCTTTACAAAGGTGTCCGCGTAGGCCGTGAAGGAAAGACCTTCAGGATTCTCAAGTTCCGTACGATGCAGGAAACGCCCGAATCGTTCAACGGTCCGCGGATTACCGCCCAGGGAGACACGCGCATCACACGCCTGGGACGCTTCCTGCGCGACTCAAAGCTCAACGAACTGCCCCAGCTGATCAACGTGCTCAAGGGTGAGATGAGCCTGGTCGGACCTCGACCTGAGGATCCATCCTTCGTCGAGCATTACACCGAGGAGCAGTGTGAGGTGCTCTCCGTCCGGCCGGGCATCACCAGTTTGGCCTCCGTGATCTACTCCAATGAAGAAAAACAGCTCACGGTTGAGAATCTGTCTGAGACCTACCTGAAGGACATCCTGCCCAATAAGCTGCGCCTCGATCTGCTCTACGTGCGTAATCGCACCTTCTTTTTGGACCTCGATATTCTTTTTCGCACCTTCTGGGTGTTCATACCCCGCTTCCGTAAAGTGACAACGAATGCTGAAGACATCATCCTCGGACCCTTCCGCTTGCTACAGCGGCTGGTTACCTGGTTCACCATCGATGCCGTAATCGCCGTCATCGCCGTGGGACTGGCCGGTGTGATCTGGCGCGCTGCCGGTCCACTCGATGTGGGGGTAATAAAATCCATCAGCGCCGCCCTGATAATGTCCGGCGTTTTTACGGTTATGAATGGGGTCACCGGGGCGCAAAAAGTGCAGTGGCGCTATGCCTCGGCGAACGAAGCGGTGGGGGTTTTTCTCTCTGTGGGTGTGTCAACGTTGCTCCTGGTTTTCATCGATGCGTTGATCGCGCCACCACGATTGCCGGTTGGCTTGCTCATTGTTGCTGGCATCTTTGCGCTGGCCGGCTTCCTAATCGTCCGCTACCGTCGCCAGCTCTATAGCGGTCTAACCCAGACGATAAGTCGATTTCGATTCCCCGCAAAAGCTGCACGCGAGCGCGTGCTCATCGTCGGCTCAGGTGAAGCGGGCCAATTGGCGATTTGGCTGCTGCAGAATAACCTCGGCGCACGTGCGTTTCACATCGTCGGCGTCGTCGACGATGACCTGGAAAAAATCGGAACGTTGATCCACCGCATCCCGGTTCTGGGCAGGACCATCCGCATTCGCGAGCTCGTTGCCGAGAATGACATCGGTTTGATCTTATTTGCTATTCACACCATCGACCCGCAGCGACGTCATGCCCTCCTGCAGAAGTGCTGGGCTAGCGGGGCGCGCACGGTCATCGTGCCGGACATCCTTTCCCTACTTCAAAGCGGTCAGGATGGCATGGAAGGAAATGCATGGCGGCCATCGGGTGATGTGCCTGCACAGGAAGGTGAATGCCCGCTGGTGGATCGCGAGCTCTACCAGGTCATCCACTTGCTGGCCGAGCAAGCCCGCATGGGCGAGTATGCCCAGGTCACAGATATGCTAATCCAGCTTGATAGCCAGATCGCCGCCTGGAAAGGCAGGGAACAGGAAGAACAGGTGACAGGAAAGACAGGTAACAGGTGCCAGGGATCAGGAACTACAGGTAACAGGAAACAGGGAAACCAGGTAACAGGTATTAGGTAACAGGAAAAACCTAGAATCTGATAACTGCATTTGAAACCTGACACCTGCTCTTGAGACCTGAAACCTGATACCTAAAGTGAGGAGTGAGCTTTTGAACTGGAAAGATAAACGTGTGCTGGTGACCGGCGCCGGTGGCTTCATCGGCAGCCATCTTGTCGAACGGCTCGTATCTGAAGGGGCGAGGGTGCGTGCCCTCGTGCACTACAACTCGCGCAACGACCCCGGGCTGTTGAAGTTTCTGTCGGACGAAACACTGGCGGGGTTGGACTTGCTGCCCGCGGATCTGCTCGACCCATATGCCGTGCAGCAGGCAGTTGATGGTATCGAGATCGTCTTCCACCTGGGCGCCTTGATCTCGATTCCCTACTCCTACATCCACCCCTACCACGTCGCCGAGACCAATATGATGGGCACGCTCAACGTGCTTGAGGCTTGTCGTGCGGTCGGTGTGCGCCGTCTGGTCCACACCTCTTCGAGCGAAGTTTATGGGACCGCCCTTCGGGTTCCGATCGATGAAGACCATCCCCTACAAGGACAATCACCGTATTCTGCGAGCAAGATCGGCGCCGACAAGCTGGCCAAGAGCTACTTCTGTGCCTATGAGCTCCCCGTCGTCACGCTGCGTCCGTTCAACACCTATGGTCCACGGCAATCGGACCGCGCCGTAATCCCCACCATCATTGCCCAGACCCTTACCCAGGATGTGGTCCACCTGGGAAATCTGGATGCCCGGCGGGATCTCACGTATGTAACCGATACTGTCGATGGATTTATTAAGGTCTCCGCAGCTGCTGATGTAGAGGGAAAAACCTATAACCTGGGTGCCGGAAGCGATATCTCAATCGGCAAGTTGGCCGAAAAGATCATCAAACTTGTCGGCCGCCCTGTGAAGATCGACGTCGATGAAGCTCGCCTTCGTCCAGAAGGGTCCGAGGTGCAGCGCTTGCTCGCTGACAACACCCTGGCGAAGAAAGAGCTCGGATGGGAGCCGCGCATTTCTCTCGATGAAGGGCTGCGTCGGACCATCAAGTGGATCTCTGACAATCTCGAATTGTACGAACCTGGTCGGTATCAGGTATAAAAGGAGGGACAAAAAATGAGAGCTGTGATTTTGGCAGGCGGTAAAGGGACTCGCCTGGCACCCTATACGACGATCTTACCTAAACCATTAATGCCTATTGACGGCGTGCCCATTCTGGAAGTGATGATCCGCCAGATGAAGCGCTATGGGATTGATGATATCACCCTCACCGTCGGACATCTATCCTATCTTCTTGAGAGTTATTTCCAGGATGGATCGCGCTTTGGTGTTCAGATTCGATACGCCCATGAAGAGGTGCCGCTGGGTACTGCTGGACCGCTAGCCGGAATCGACGATCTGGATGACACATTCCTGGTGACCAATGGTGATGTTCTCACAACGCTTGATTTCAAGAGACTACTCGAATTTCATCAAGAGCATGGGGCAATCACGACGATAGCCGTGATAGAGCGAGAAGTAAAAATCAATCTTGGTGTCGTCCATGTCAATAGTCGACATGAAGTGGAAGGATATACCGAGAAACCCACTATGAATTATCGTGTGAGCATGGGAATCTACGTTTTTGAGCCTAAGGTGCTGACCTTTATTCCCAAAGGCGAATACATGGATTTTCCAGATCTCGTTCACAAATTGCTAGATGAAGGTGAGCGTGTGGTTGGTTATCCCTTTGACGGCTACTGGAAGGATCTTGGCAATCAAAAAGATTACCAGGAAGCAGCAGAAGAGTTTATCTCCATGCGCGAGGAGATACTGGGGGAGGGCGCATGAACTGGCGAGTACCGTTATCGGACCTGGATTTCGACTCCGCGGAGCGTGAAGCTGCACTCAACGTCATTGAAAGCAAGTGGCTTACGATGGGAGGTGTTACCCAAAAGTTTGAGGCTGCGTTCGCTCATATGGTCGGCGCGCGCCATGCCATTGCGGTATCCAACGCCACCGCGGGATTGCATCTCGCGGTCCGAGCCATTGGAGGTGGACCTGGGGATGAGATCATCCTCCCCTCTCTTACGTTCGTGGCAACGGCCAATGCCGTTCTCTATCAAGGCGCACAACCTGTCTTCTGCGATATCGTCGGAGAGCGAAATTTCAGCATTTCTCCGCCAGCGATCGAAGCCTCCATAACCCCCAAGACAAAAGGTATCCTGGTCATGCATTACGGCGGGTATCTGTGCGACATGCCATCAATCCTCGATATAGCCGCACGTCATAATCTAGCGGTGATTGAAGATGCAGCTCACGCGCCGGGCACTTCCCTGGAGGGAAGGGGCGCCGGTGTCTGGGGTGATATTGGAGTCTTTAGCTTTTTTTCGAACAAGAACCTGGCCATTGGCGAGGGCGGTATGATCACAACCCGGGACGATGATCTCGCCGAAAAACTTCGCTTAATGCGCTCGCATGGCATGACCTCGCTGAGTTGGGACCGGCATAAAGGGCACGCACATTCCTATGATGTGGTCGATCTGGGCTACAACTACCGCATCGATGAAATCCGCTCGGCGATTGGACTGGTGCAGCTTGGGAAGCTGGAGCGCAATAACGAGCGGCGGAGAAAACTTACAGAACTCTACCGGGCTCATTTAATCAAGCTTGAGGGGATATCTATCCCGTACATGGATCATCCGGGTGTATCCTCGGCACATCTATTCCCGATCATCTTGGACCACTCTATTGATCGTGCTGTTTTCATGGATTCAATGAAAGCAAGCGGAATCCAGACGAGCATTCATTACCCGCCCATACATACGTTTACCTATTATCTGAAAATTTTTGGCGAGATTGAACTCCCAAACACGGAGGAGGTCGGGAGGCGTGAAGTTACGCTGCCCCTCTACCCAACCATGACTGAAGACCAACTCGCGCTCGTTGTGGATGCAGTTCAGGATAGTCTCTCTAAAGCAGCCATTTAGAATGCGTTTAGTGTAGGATAGTGATGCACTGTCTACCTCACCAGCCCTGAGTTGCTGTCGGCGGCGCCAGGGAGCTAGGGGGCGGTGGGGCAAAGGAGCGGGGGAGCAGGGGAGCTAGGGAGCAGGGGACTTGGGGTGCTTGGGTGAATACAGCTATTAGCAATTAGCTCTTAGCTGGGAGCTGATAACTGAGTACTGATATCTAATGACAAGAAAAAATGGCATCTTAGGGTTTATCCTTCGTTATGAGTGGTTAATTCTCCTTGCAGTTGTCCCTCTATTTGTTTTCCCCAATGCTGTAAGGTCGCTGGCTCTGATCGTAGTCCCGCTTCTTTGGGTCATCCGTAAAATCAAGACCGGCCGTTTCTTCGACCGCACACCGTTGGATTGGCCTTTGGCGTTTTTAACGCTGATGGTGCTGGTCAGCCTGTACGCCACATACGACCTCAACCAGAGCCTACCCAAGATCTGCGGCATGGTCCTGGGTTTGGCGGTTTATTATTGCGTTGTGAATCATTGCACACACCGCAATGCGTGGACTGCCGCCGCAGGTGTTTTCCTGCTTGCCGGGATCGGGATTTGCCTCCTGGCGCTCCTCGGTTCGCAGTGGCCGGATAAAGTCCCCATCCTATCATCGCTTCCAACCTGGCTTCCGCTTCGTATCACCGGACTGCCGGGTGCAGAAGAGGGGTTCAACGCCAACGAAGTTGCCGGCGCGCTCCTATGGGTGGTCCCTCTTACCTGGACCCTATTGATCGCAGCATTTTCCAATGCCGGAAACCTGTGGGATGCGATCGGGCGCTGGAGAACTGTCGCCGTGGTGACGGCCACTTTACTCCTTTCAGGGCTGATGACAGGGATACTCACCCTCACCCAATCGCGAGCCGGTCTGCTTGGCTTGGTCCTTGCATCGCCCATCGTGATACCGGTCTTCTCACCGGGCAGAACGCGTCGGACCGCCTTCATCGCATTTCTGCTCTTCCTTGGAGCGAGCCTGACTGTGGTGGCAGCTCTTGGTCCGGGAATTATGGGAAGCGCTTTCGAGACGGATGCAGCCTCGGGAGGTTCTATTGTTTCCCTTAACAGTATGGCGGGGCGGCTGGAGATCTGGTCCCGCGCCATCTACGGCCTCCAAGACTTCGCCTTCACCGGCATGGGCATGAACACCTTCCGTGAAGTTGTACATATCCTTTATCCACTCTTCCACATCGGTCCTGATACGAACATCGGCCATGCCCACAATGAGTTTCTCCAGGCCGCGCTCGACCTGGGAATCCCGGGTTTGATCGCTTTCCTTTCGGTGAACCTGGGCGCGTTCTGGATGCTGGCGCAGACGTGGAAGCGGCGCGGCCGCCTGCCCTTTCCCGAGTCGTTATCCCGATCCCTCATCCTGGGCCTGGGAGGCGGTCTGGCCGCCCACATGATCTACGGACTGCTCGACGCCGTCGCCCTGGGCGCAAAGCCGGGTATCATATGGTGGATGCTCCTAGGCCTGATTGTAAGTCTTTATCGGCGTCCGGCACTGCGAGCAAAACAGTAGGAGAGAGCGGGAGCCAGGGAGCTTTGGAGCAGGCGAGTAGGGGAACTAGATGAAACAGGTATCCGCTAAAAGCGAACACAATCAAGGAAGTGATTACGTGAGGGATTATAAAAGCATGGAGGTCTGGCAGTACGCCAACAGCTTGACAAGCTCAATCTATAGAACGACGGCATATTTTCCTCGCTATGAATTGTGTGGTCTTACTCGTAAAATTCGTCGTGCATGCTCCTCGATCCCCGACAAAATAGCAGAGGGCTGTTCCAAAAAAAGTGATGCGGAGATGGGTAAGCTTCTACAAACTGCATTGGGCTCAGCAGAAGATGTAGAAAACCATCTCCTCCTCGCCCACAACCTCGGCTACCTGGAGGATTCCAAACATACATCCCTTACTGGAGAGATCGTTCATCTGAAGGAAATGCTTGCTTCATTTATGATGGATCTGAGGACCGAGAACCGATAGGATGTCTCTGCTCTCAGGTCGCTGATTATTGATCACTGGACAATAGATACACCAGAAAAGGAAAGCCTATGGAACTTCGACAATACGCAGCACTGATCAAACGCTGGTTGTGGTTGATCCTGCTGGGAACCATCCTGGCCGCCGGCTCCGCCTATTTTGTCAGTAGCATGCAGGTGCCTGTGTATCAGGCTTCCACCACGCTCCTCATTAATCAAGCGCCTAGCGAGAAGGTGTCGGACTATACCGCGATTCTCACCAGCGAGCGCCTTTCACGCACCTATGCTGAAATGCTGACCCAACAACCTGTGCTCGAAGAGACCATCGAGCGGTTAGATATGAGCGTTTCATCTGAAGATCTTGCAGCTACGATAGACGTTCAACCAGTGCGGGATACGCAGCTCCTCACGGTCAGCGTGGAGCATCAAAGCCCGGCGTGGGCGGCGGCCGTCGCCAATATGCTCGTCGAAGTTTTCTCAGCACATAACCTGGCTCTGCAGGAGAGCCGCTACGCTGAAACAAAGGCCAGTCTTCAGATAGAGCTCGAACGGCTGCAGGGGCAGATCCATTCAATAGAGGGCGCCATCGAAGACCTCGGCGAACCAGTCCCCAGCCATCGCCTATCCGAACTTTCCCGCTTGCAGACCGATCTTTCCTCCTATCGCCAATCCTATACCAGCGTATTGCAGAGTTATGAATCTCTTCGCATTGCTGAAGCCCAGTCGGTATCCAATGTAGTCCAGGTAGAGCCGGCCACCGTGCCTGTTGCTCCCATCCGGCCTCGAATCATGACCAACACCGTGATGGCGGCGGTAGTCGGGGCGATGATCGCGGTCGGGCTGATCTTCCTTATCGAATATCTCGATGATTCTGTTAAATCGCCGGAAGAGCTCGCCAGGGTGACCGACATCCCGGTGATCGGTGTGATTAGGGACGTGGGCAAATCCGTAGATGGCTCACCCTACGCGGACGAGCATCCACGCTCGCCAACCGCGGAAGCCTTCCGCACCCTGCGCTCCCACATCGAGTTCTCGGGCGTCAACCAGCCCATCCGCTCACTGCTGATCACCAGCCCGGGACCCAACGAGGGCAAGTCGACGATCGCCGCCAACCTGGCTGTGGTGATGGCGCAAGGGGGCAAGAAGGTGATCCTGATGGATTCGGACCTGCGCCGGCCGCGCATGCACCGCATTATGGGCATCCCCAACCGCATCGGCCTGAGCGATCTTTTCATGCACGAGCCCTTTGATTTGCAAGGCGTCTTGCGACCCTGGAGAAAAGAGAACCTTCTGTATATGGCCAGCGGAGGCTTGCCGCCAAACCCGGCCGAGCTTCTCGGGTCGGAACGCATGAAAATGATCATCGAGAAGGTTGTCTCCGAATCCTCCATCGTGATTATCGACTCGCCCCCTCTCGGTATTGTGACCGACGCAGCGGTGATCGCCGCGCGGGTTGACGCCGTGCTGCTGGTGATTAAGCCCAAGCGCACCCCGCTTGGAGCCGTCGTTCACGTCGTCGAGCAGCTTCAACGGGCGGATGCTCATATCATCGGGATCGTCATGAACGGCGTCCCGGTGCGAGACGCTGGATACTACAACGGCTACTACCGAGGCTACTACTATTATTCCTCGTATGGCGGTGATGATGAGGGTGAACTGGCGCCTCGCCGGAACCGCCGCCGTCCCTTCCGGCTTTTCTCCCGCTCTCGAGAACAGGAGCCTGAGCGGGAACGTTCTGATTAAATTTCCTAACGAACTTCATTTCCTGTCGAATGTTTCTATAAATGCTCGGGCAGGTGTGTACAATGAGAGAGGAATCACCCAGCGCATCGTCGGGAATTGTGGATGGCGCTCTATCAGCGGTAATCCCTTGCCTGATACCCGAGAATCAGGCTTTCTACCCTAGGTTCATCGGGGGATCCTCCCCCGGCTCCGCTGGACATGGGAAGTCAGGTTAAGATATGTTAGATTTCTCATCCTTGCCAGGAAATCGATGACAGAAAAAAAAGAAATCAGGGCGAAGGCATGCCCATACATCGGTCGATCGGACGACCCGGAGAGCTTCTTCGCCTTTCCGGCGCCTGCCAATCGCTGCTTCCGGGTTGACAAACCGGAGGGCATCGCCGGTTCCCACCAGGCTCGCTTCTGCCTGACTGCGCGCTTCTCTGAATGCCCCGTAAACAGGCCCTCATTTACAGGCCCCCTTCCGGTTGCTCTCCGGAGCTCATTCAGGCGGGGTCGCTGGCGTCACTTGAAGCGAAGCACGCGGATAGGCCTGATTCTCCTGGTGCCAATTGCCATCGCTGCTGTGACCGCTGTCTGGTGGTTCTGGGAGGATATCGCCGGCGCGCCAACGCCAATGACCGCGCCGACGCCCACATCCGTGGAAGTCATTTCAAAGGCGACATCCCCCCCCACTCCAACCGAGATCTCCATTCTTCGTCCCACCAACCCTCCTCCGTCGACCCCGACCCCGGTGCCTACTCCCAGCCCGCAGCTGTCGCCGACGCCTACGCCCGGTCCGGGCATGGACACGATAATTGGTCCAGCGTCGCCTTTTCTCATCCATAAGGTGGAGGCTGGCGAGACCCTATTCTTCATTGCCACAACCTTCAACAGCTCAGTAGAAGCTATTACGACAGCGAATGACCTGGGTGACCTGCCGCTATGGGTGGATGACCTGCTGATCATTCCTGTGGGCGATGTTAATGTGGTAAATTTGCCGCTCTTCGATGTGTATCAAGTTCCGCCCGAGGGAACCACGGTGCTTCAGGTAGCCGAGCTTTTCAATACCGATCCGGAGGCAATACGGATATACAACAACCTTGGCGAGGGGGAGGAGCTGCCAGCAGGTAGGTGGCTGATTGTGCCGAGTGGATAGCGTTAAGCTGTCAGATGCCAGCTTTCAGTGCATGGGTGCAGGGGAGCATGGGGGCTAGGGGGTTTGAACGGGAATAAGCTGCAAGGTAAGGACGGTGTCAGCAATCAGCCGGTTTGACCACTGCAAAGCGCCGTCGTGCAGGAGGGTCCACTCCGGAGAATCATACAGGGAATATCCTTGAGGGGGCAGCAGCGTTACGGTCACGGGTGTACCGGATGTGCCCGGTTGTTTCACCAGCTGAATGGTGTAGATCAGATTTAGATCCTGATCGCTTTGCAAGATGGAAGCTGGAAGAAGGTAGGACAGGCGAAGGGTTGCCTGTGCGGCTGTTGGAAGGACAAACATCCCGCCATAAACCGCCAACCCTCCTTCACCCTCGCTAACGGACCAATCGCCGTTCTGCTTTTCACCACTGATTAACCAATCGCCAGGCACACGCGGCAGGCTTCCACCCAGGAAGAGCGTGCTTCCGGGAGTAAACACACGGACATAATCCCAATAGCAGCGCCGCTGCATGTCAGAATATGCGCCTTCGCCGTAGGTAGCCTGGTGGATGCAGGGGACATCCTCGGTGACTGTGTTTGCGTAGCTTAAGAGCAACGTCGCTATTGGAGGTGCGGTCGGATTGCTCATGTCCACTTGATATTCGACCTGTCTCTCTATCCTGGGGTCAACCTTATTGAACCCGACATTTGAGTCGACCACCATAAGGAAATCGCCCTCCACTGGATGCAAAGACCCATCCCAACCCAGATCCGACAGCGCGTAAGCGGCGGCTGATTCATCGATATAAATCAATACGTGTTTTTCCCTGACCAGTTCCATCGTTGTCCGGCCCAGCGCCAGCAGCATACTCCGGTCGGCAGATCCTTGAACCTGATCGACCAATGCCGAACCCAGCTCGGCCATGAAATCCTTGCGCTGTTCCCACCACTCCCGGTCGAGCCCCTCGCCGGGAGCGGGCGCCCAGGCCTGGTGCATGTAATCACGGATATTCCCGGCTCCGATCGGGTCGGGCGTGCTGGGCAGGAGAACAGGGCCGGTAGTTTTTAAGACTCGCTCGAGTGCCTGCTGATCGAAGGCGATCACGCCGTCCAGGTGTGCATCTGTGGAGATGCGGTAGAGCTCGCGCACATGGTAGGCTGCGGTGGGGAAATCCGGCGACCAATTGCCATCGCGCACCAGCCATATGCTGGCTGACATGTAGCGCTGAAGCGGCTCTGGCGGAGCTGGGTAGGATTTGGAGAGATCGTCCACCGAGTACGAATCGCCCAGGGAGAGGGAGCTGATTCGACCCTGATCTACGGTCAGAGTTCCCACTCCGCTGATGAAGCCGCCCGTGGCCCGCAGCTCGTCTTCGTTTTGAGCCAGCAGCAAGTATGTGCTGGGTCGATCATCCCCAAGCAGGGACGGCAAGACCTGCAAAACACGAACAGCCTGCTGAGCTAATGGGAAAAAGCGGTCTACCTGCTCGATCGGACCCCGCAATGAGGCGGGGATGGCTTCAACATGGAAGCCCTCTCTAGCCCAACCGGCATTCTGTAAAGCGGCTTCAGCGTTGGAGATGTTTGCTTCAGCGTTCTGCAGGACAGCCAGCAAACGTGCGCTCAGCGAAGATGTCCCATCTGTAGACTCCTGAAGGAGCGGCGCGAAGCCGGTGAGCAATTCGTCCCCGGCAATCGTCAAGTTTGCGGCGTAATCCACCAGAGGCGCGCCGGCGGCGATCATCGGTCCGATCTTTGGCAGCCAGCCGAGACGGTTGGTTAGAGGCGCAATAAGGCGGGTGCGCTTTTGAATGGCTTCGGCATCACTGCGGGCGCCTTGTACAAGAGCTGCAACCGTATCCAGGTCCAGCTCTGCCAGATCGCCCCCGGCGAGGCTCTGAAGTTCACCGGCAGCATCCTTCAGGCTTGAAGCATAGCTGTAGGTCCGCCAGATTTCTAATCCTGTTACGGAAAACAGTAGGATAATAAAGGCGAGTAGTGTATAGTTGTGGCGGGAACGAGCGAGTATTTTCGACATGTAAACCGGATTCTCGTTGATGAATAAAACACTGTCAAATCGAACATAGGCAAGGGAGAACGAACCCGCAGTTCGGCACTTATCTACAGAAGGTGTAAGGAGGAAACGATGTTTCTTAAAAGAAGGCCGACCCAATTTCGTCTACTATTTTTAATCTGCATGGTGCTTGCTGTCGTGCTGCTTGCATCGACCGGTTCAAGTTGGATTGGAACGGCCGCGGCGCAGACTGTACCCTCGGTCACACCCGAAGGTACGCTGGCTCCGCCCACGCCAGTGCCGTCGCCTACGCCGACCCCTACCCCGCCGCCTCCTTCACCGATTTGGCCATGGACGATTTGCGGCGGCATCGGCATTCTGGTCCTCATCTTGCTGTTCATCTGGCTGCGGCGCAGGAGAGGGGAAGAAACAGAGGAAGTTCTTCCATCATAGTAAATAGCGATTAGCAATTAGCCTTTGGCTAAGAGCTAAACAGCCAAAAAGCTAATAGCTAACCAGCTAAATAGCTATGAAAGAAGCATCTTGTTATCGATCGTAGTTTCGTTTTTGTTGGGGATGGCCTATATCGCGACTGCCGCTCCCGGCATAACCTGGGCTAACTTCGGTGCTGACGGCGGTGACCTGGTCGCCGCCGTCGCTGTCTCCGGCGTACCCCACCCGACTGGCTATCCCACGTACGTGCTTCTCGGCCGCCTTTTTCTATGCATACCCATCGGCGAGCCGGCTTTCAGAGTCATGCTGCTGTCTCTGGTCGCAACCACGCTTGCCGGGGGGCTGGCGGCCTTTTTGTTCGTACGGACCGCCCGGGATCGTGGTTGGGGGAGCATCCTCGCCGCTCTGGCCGTTGGCCTCACCTTTGGATTGGCGCCGCTGCCCTGGTCGCAGGCGGTGATCGCCGAAGTGCACGGCTTGAATGCCTCCTTTCTCGCCCTTACGCTGCTGTTGGCTGCAAACCTGTCCGATCCTGATCGAGCCTCTCGCTCGGTGTTGACGGTCTTTGCCCTGGGCCTGGTCTGCGGATTGGCGCTTGGCAACCACCTGACCTTCACGCTGGTTCTACCGGCGATCGCCATTGCTCTGTGGGACTGCTGCAAGCGGGAAAGCGCCCGGTTGTATTTCGGAGCAGCAGCTGGTTTTGCGCTGGGATTGCTAGTTTACCTATACTTGCCGCTGGCGGCTCGTTTCAATCCGCCGGTCAACTGGGGCGATGCCTCTTCCTGGGATGGCTTCTGGTGGTTGGTGAGCGGCGGTCCATACCGGGGTCTTGCCTTCGCCCTGCCGCTCAACGAGATTCCCGGACGAATTTCCGCGTGGGCCGGGCTTCTGCTGGATCAATTCGGGATAGCGGGTGTGATCCTGAGCGCGGTCGGTCTGGTCTACGGGCGCTCGCGGCTGCGCTGGCTTGATCTGACGGCCGGTTGGATCGTCTTGGTCTATTCTGTATTTGCCCTTGGATACCATACAGCCGACTCCCTGGGCTACCTGATCCCGGCCTATCTAGGCTTCTCCTGGTGGGTGGGGCTGGGCATCTTGAAGCTGGCTGAGAGCGTCAGCGATGTGCGCTGGAGGGCTGGGTTACTGGTCCCTGTTCTGGCGCTTGCGGCGCTTTTGCTGCGGGTGCCAGGCACTGCCGCCGAGGTGGATGCCAGCGATGACCGGCGGGCAGAGGATTTCGCGGCGCAGGTGATGGCAGGTGCGCCTGAAGATGCGCTCATACTCACCGATGGCACGGAGGACACCTTTGTATTATGGTATGCGCACTTCGCCCGCGGTCAGCGTCCAGACCTGCATGTGGTGGCCGCTCCATTGGCGCAGTTTGAATGGTACCGGCGTGGTCTGCAGCACACTTACCCGGACCTGTCGCTGCCCGGAGTAAGCCAGGTGAATGTGGAGTTGTGGGTGGATGAACTGCTTTCCGTGAATACATTACCGGTATGCAGAACGCAAGTCATCGGCAAGACAGAGGCGTTATCTGTAGAGTATGCATGTGAGCCCTAAGGAAAAAACGATGCTTGAAAACGCGATCTCTTCCCCTGAAAATGAACAACCAGTCGAGGCAGCAGAAATGCCTGTAAAGAAGATCCCCTGGAAAGCATGGCTTCTCAGCCTGCCCATGCTTGCGGCGGCATACTTCGCCGGTAACACGCTCCACCGCTTTGGCGCCTTCTACCCGACCTTGCTGGAGAGTACTGGCCCCGCTCTGGATCTGCTGCTCTGGCTGCTGGGAGCGATAGCTCTGGCAGCTCTAGCCGGTGGTTTGGTGGCTGTATTGGTGCGACCGCTTCCAGTCGCCGTTGGGGTGATGGGACTTTCGGCGCTGGTCATGTTCCTGTCATGGGCTATCGACTTGTGGTCCGGGCTGGGGGCGATCGCCATGATGGTCGGCGCTTCCAGTTATGTGCTTGTAGTTGAACGGCAGTTAAAGATGCGCATCCGCTTCTCGCCGTCGAGGGTCGGCCGGGCATCCTTCCGCCTCATGACCGGGTTGAGCCTGGCGGCATGCATCAGCCTGTATGCTGGAGCAGCGGACCACATCGCCGAGAATGGGATCATCCTGCCAGAAGAAGCCTGGTCGGCGGTTGCCGTGGGGATGGACGAATACATAACGCTGGTCGCCCCATCGGAAATTCAAGGACCGGAGCTGGACGGGATGCGGGAGACGTTCCACGCCCAGCTTCAGGAGACACTGTCTGATCTCGCCGAGCCTTACAGCGCCTACGTTCCGCTCGTTTACGCTTTATTCTTCTTCATGCTCCTATCACAGTTGCTATGGTTGGGATCCTTGCTGGTCGGGGTGCTGCAGCGAGTCTTGTTCCCCCTGCTGCAGTCGCTGGGCTTCGCTGAGCTGAAACGTGAAAGGGTAGTGGCAGAGCGCCTTGTCCCTCGCTGATATTCTGCCGCCAGAACCTGCGACCGGAAGCAGAGCTTTCTGATTTCAAAACAACAGGATGCGGTCCATTATGGGATGTCATTGCGAGCAAAGCGTGGCAATCTCCTCCATTGTTACGGATTGATTTCCGCCGCCTGGTTGTTCCTTCATCGAACCCTACCCCGAGTGTACAGAAAAGACCGGGAGAACTCCGGTACAGTGCTATGACATACACGCCATCTGAATCACAACCTACAGCGCGTTCGACGCGCAGCCCGCGTGCGTGGCTCAACATCGTTATCCGCTTGACGCTCGGCTTTGGCGCGCTCATTTACGCTCTTCGCGGCGTCGATCTGGAGGCCTTGGCCGGTGCCATCAAGGGGCTGGATTTTCTTTGGCTGGCGATTACGGTGCTGGCTGTGTTGGCCAGCATATGTGTTAAATTCTGGCGCTGGGAACTGCTTGTGCGCCCGGTATGCCCGCAGCAGTCGAGCGTAAACATCCTGAGAGCCCTGCTTCTGGGGCAGGCGGCGAATATCGTGCTGCCGCTGCGCGGCGGCGATATCGTGCGGGCTGCGGTGATTGCCCCTTCGGGCGGGCGCCTGGCAGCCGTCCTGGCGATTACCGTGGTTGAGAAAGCTCTGGATCTGATCGCACTGGGGCTGTCGGCGGCTGCGGCCATGCTTGTAAGCTGGCCGGGCTCGGTGGCTGTGTCCTGGCCGGGAATGCTTCTGATCGGCTTGGCGCTGCTCCTTACTGCGCTGGGCATAATGTCGTCCCTTGATGGATTGTGGGCCCGGCTGCGGCCAGGGCTGGAGCGGCTGCCAGCGAATATTGCGGTAAATGCGCAAAAATGGGGGGATGGGCTGGTCGATGGCGTTGGGCGCCTGCGCCGCGCCCGCCGTCTGCCGCCAGTTCTGGCGCTGACGCTGCTTTCCTGGCTGGTGATGTTCTCGATCAATATTGCTTTGCTCAAGAGCCTTGCAATTCACGCGCCAGCGGGGGCGGCGCTGCTGGTTCTGGTCCTGGTCCACATCGGGGTCATACCGGCGCTGATGCCCGGCAACATAGGGCCGTTTTACTTCTTCGCCCGCCTGGCTTTGTCAACCTACGGGATCGCTGCCGCAGCAAGTACGGGCTTTGCGGTCGTACTGCACGCGATCATTACGCTGCCGCCGATGATTGGCGCGGGATTGGTCCTCCTTATGAGCAAAACACCGGGGAAGCAGGCATGATGAAAAAAACAGCCCTCTCAGTGGTGATCCCGGCCCGCGATGCTGAGGACACTCTTCCGACCTGCCTCACCGCGCTGCGTGAGCAGACCCTCCCACCGGATCTCTATGAGCTGATCGTTGTTGACGACGGCAGCCGCGATGGGACCGCGCAGATCGCCGCTGAACACGATGCCCGGCTGATCCAACAGGATACGAGCGGTCCGGCCGCGGCGCGCAACGCTGGCGCTCAAGCCGCCCGCGGGGATCTTCTCGTTTTCACAGATGCCGATTGTGCCCCAGCGCCGGATTTCCTTGAGACGATTAGCGCCCTTTTTGATGACTCTGATCTGACAGGCGCTAAGGGTGCATACCGCACACGGCAGACCGGCTGGACCTCCCGTTTTGTCCAGGGGGAGTACGAACACAAATACGACCGCATGGCGCGTTTCGAAAAGATCGACTTTATCGACACATACGCCGCTGCGTACCGCCGCGGGATTTTCCTCGAAAACAAAGGTTTCGATACGCGTTTCACCTCGGCCTCGGTTGAAGACCAGGAATTCTCCTTCCGCCTGGCGCGCAAGGGATATCGGCTCGTCTTTGCACCGGGGGCTGTCGTCTACCATCGGCACGACCGTACCGTGCTGGAATACCTGCGGCGCAAGTATGGGATCGGTTATTGGAAAGCCTACCTGCTGCGCTGGCACCCCGACCGGTTGACAAGCGATACGCATACCCCCCTTGCACAGCGGATGCAGGTCGCGCTGGTGCCGCTGGCGCTGATCCTGGCTCTCCTTTCGCCGCTTCACATCTGGGCTGGCTATGCCGCACTCAGCGCTCTTGCGCTCGTTGGCATCTCGGCTCTGCCTGAGCTGTTCTCGATACTCCGGCGGGACCCTGCGCTGCTACTCATCGCGCCTGTGATGGTGCTGCTGCGTGCGCTGGCGTTATCGACGGGCTTATTAATCGGAGCACTGCGCCCTCCCCGGCCGGTTGCGCCCGATCAGTGGAAGCCGCTCACGCTGTGGCAGCGGCTGGTTAAACGCACACTGGACGTGATCGCCGCCAGTGTTGGCCTGATCTTGACCTCGCCGATACTGCTCATAGCCGGTTTAGCGATACGATTGGACAGCCCCGGACCGGTTTTCTTCATTCAGAGGCGCGTTGGGGAGGACGGGCGGCAGTTCGGCATGCTGAAACTGCGAACCATGGTTGCAGATGCCGAGGCCCGCCTGGAAGAGGTTCTTGCTCAAAACCCGCTTGCCGGACCGGCCTTCAAGATCCCGGACGATCCGCGAGTGACCCGGATCGGGCGCTTCCTGCGCCGCTGGAGCCTGGATGAGCTGCCCCAACTTTGGAACATCATACGGGGCGAGATGAGCCTGGTGGGGCCGCGGCCGGAGGAAGTGCGTGTGGTGGAGCAGTACCAGGATTGGCACCGCAAGCGGCTGGCCGTCAAGCCCGGGCTGACCGGTCCCATGCAGATTGCCGGGCGGGGTTTACTCGACCTGGATGAACGCGTCCGCATGGAGCTTGACTATATCGACCGTTATTCCCTCGGGCGTGACCTGGGGATCCTATTTAAAACCATTCCTGCGGTATGTTCAGGAAAAGGGGCGCTCTGATTTTGGAAGCGAAACCTGATCAGGGCTGGCGCGCCGGGCTTCTGGCTGGCGGGTTGATCGTATTTATGGTGGCGTTGTTCCACATAGTGCTCGAATCCAGGCCTGAAAACGAACTGGAGAGCTGCAGCTTTCATGGACCGCTAGTCGCCGAGGACGATGAAGAAGGAGAAGCGAGGGCAGTCCCGGATGCGGAGCAGGGAGAAGGGGACAGCGTATCCGCAGCGGACAGCCTATACAAAGTGGACAATCTGACCCCGGTCTATTCGCAGGAGTCCTGGCGCCTGGGCTTTGGGCTGTCGATGAAAACGGATCCGTCACGGTGGGCAGCGGCGCTGGGTGCGGGTTGGTATCTGGATTGGGGGGTGGCTCACCGCCCGGGTACTATGACGCCAAAACATTGGCAGGTGGTTCGCGTTGCTCCCAGGTGCAAGCGCCCCTCTGTAAAAGATGCGGCCCGGCTGGCACTGAGCTACCCGGGTGGGGTATGGGTGATTGGTAACGAACCGGACGTGATCTGGCAGGACAACCTCACGCCCGAGGCGTACGCGGCTGCCTACCATGATCTATACCAGGCGATCAAACGCGCCGATCCAAGCGCTCGCCTGGCGGTTGGGGGCATCTCACAGGCTACGCCGCTGCGTCTGGCCTACCTGGACCAGGTTCTGCAGGCATATGAAGAGCGCTACAAAGAAACGATGCCTGTCGATATCTGGACTGTGCATGGATTCGTGCTGCGCGAGGAGCGCGGGAGTTGGGGAGTGGAGATCCCTCCCGGGTTTTCTGTCGAGCACGGCCGCCTGTATGATGTGAGCGACCACGCACGCCTGGATTTCTTCGAAGCTCACTTGCGTTCCTTCCGCGTCTGGATGGCGGATAACGGCTACCGCGACAGACCTCTGGCGCTGACTGAGTTTGGCATCTTGATGCCCTCCAAGTACGGCTTCCCGGAGGATCTTGTGATAGCGTATATGCGGGACGCCTTTGATCTGCTCTTTGAAATGCGAGACGATGCAACCGGTTATCCTGAAGACGATAATCGGCTTATCCAACAATGGGCTTGGTTCAGCCTGGCTGACCCACTATATCCCGCCGGGAACCTGGTGGATCTACGAACAGAGAGCCTGACCCCCACCGGTATGGAATACCGGGAGTATGTGCTCGGTTTAGGAGAGTAGGAGGAGCGGACGCTGGAGAACTTAGATCTGATTGATTGGCGTATGGTGGGTTTCGCCAGCCTGTGGATCCTGGGGTTGGCGTTGATCCTGACCGCGCTGGGCTTCGCCGACTATCATGCCAACCAGAGGAGCAAACGCCTGCGCGAGGTGCTCGGGGAGCCGGATTATCGAGCTGCCGTCAACGCGGGGTTAACGCTGTTTTGTCTGGGTCTCCTGGGATCCTCTCGGGCCTGGTGGGAGATGGCCCTGTGGGGGCTTTTAGCCGTTGCGTTCCTGTCCTATACCTTTGCAGCTTTTATCTCTAGGGGCATGGACGGCGAGTGATAAGATGCTCTTCGCTCTTTTCGTGTGTTTGGTCAATAATTCGGTTCCCCTGTGGAAGTGCCCCTATTCCGTGTGGAGTAGATGTGAGTGGAGATGTATGTATGCAGTGCATCGAATCAACAGTGTCAGGGAAAAGGAGGGCTAGCCGACGATCTTCCTGACCAGGGAGATGATGCCCGAGGGGTCTCCCGATCTGGAGTGAGACCTATCCCTTTGTGGATCCGCCGAGGAACTGTCGGTCTTTTTCTTGCTTATGGTTAAGGATGTAGGACACCTAAAGGCGTTCTTGTCTAGCCCCTGATAGAGACAAGGATTCCCCATTGCCTCGATCCCATGGATCGGGGTTGTTTTATTTAATCTTCAGTTAGGTCCTCCTCCACGAGGACAACTGTAGCATGTCGAATTTGCCAGCGGATCCATGCGTTCCAATGTTAAACACCTTGAACAATTGGACGATATTCTCCATATCCTGCTCTACAAACTCTTCAAGAACGCCGTCTGTAATTCCCTTTCGGTACAAAAAGAACTTGATTTTCGCCCGTCTAGTGGGTTTGCCTTGGTCAGTTCTCTCGCACTCAGGCAGAGCGCCTATCACCTCTGCATCAGGAGCCTTGATCTCAAGGATCTGTGCAAATACTTCACGGGAACTAGTGCAAAAATGTCTGGCTGCATCTGGATTGCGAGGATTCAGGGAAAAGACCGCTCCTTGCCACCTATCATCTAGACCTGCTGATATCTTACGGAGTTCATATGTCAGCTTGACAGTTTGGAGATCGCTAAAAGCATCTTCATAATGGGGCTTGCTCCCTAGTAGTGAGTTCATTACTTCCAAGCTGTTTGCAGCTTCCCTTTCTGAAAGATCCAAAAGCTGTTCATGGGCTGGGCCGATGTGCTGATAACCAGCCCGCTGTTCGAGTCGTCCATAAGCTTTGTGCATTGTGTGCACGGATGTCCTAAATACTGCGTATCGTGTTGTCGTCGACTGACGATTGAGTTTAGCCAGTTCGCTTCTTATTCGCTGCCTGTTTG
>Ga0209986_10001682_pt1 | contig 21018 bp, 20 predicted proteins | sample BlataG_FD_183168 | JGI IMG/M metagenome (GOLD analysis project Ga0209986, IMG submission 183168) | Deep subsurface microbial communities from Black Sea to uncover new lineages of life (NeLLi) - Black_00105 metaG (SPAdes) (version 2) | ecosystem: Environmental > Aquatic > Marine > Oceanic >... | reverse complement strand
TGACAATGAAATAGCTCCGATGCTAACAGTAAAAGAGGTAGCCCGGTTCTCCATATCCATCCCAATACCTTGAGGCGCTGGAGTAATAGAGGAAGAATAAAGGCATATCGTATTACCCCTCGCCGTGACCGAAGATTTAAGCGGGAGGATGTCACTCGATTCCTAGCCGAAGTTAACGCATACAGAGGCAACTGGCGGGAAGCTTAGAACAGATAGTGGTCACGGTAGTCAATAAGACCTCTGCTTTGGCCGCACGAAGAGCTATCCTAAGGTGACCTCTGCCCTGTTGACAGACGAAGGCGTATTCTTATACAATCTCCGTATGAGCTCACAAGAAGTCCCTATAGTCTCATTTCTGCAAGAGGTAATGCGTCGCCGAAAACGCTTACCAAGTCAATTGGCGGCTGATTTAGGTGTTAGCCACGCTACCGTTAACCGCTGGCTTTCCGGTCAGGATATTCCTAGTATCAAGTCCTGCCGTAAGTTGGCTGAATACAGTGGTGTGCCTCTGGGGAAGATTCTTTCCATTGTCGGTCACCTGCCCAAAGTAGCTGAGACAGCACCTCCTGATTGGCCTGAGTTTCGCGAGTATGCTCGCCAGATGTATCCCGATGAACTGGATGAAGACATGGTTACCATGATTGAGGACCTAATTGAGCGACGGAGACAAAAAAAGTACAATGCCAGCAAACATTTCTAGGTGGGAAGCCGAGCTCTGGTCTTATGTAAGCGGGGGCGATGGCACCCATTGCCCTCTATATGAATGCTGCCCGGTGACAGAGCGGGGTGGCTGGTGCGCTGATGAGCATAGAGAACGCCTCAACCAATTACTTGATGAGAGACAGTTTAATCTTCAGCACTACGATTTTCTAGAAACTGGACATGGGAGACAGTGCCGGCTAGCTCAACTGGTGGAAACACTGGCGGGAATGTACCTTAAGATGGGAAATGTTCGTTGCCCCCCGGTGTCAACCGGGCTGGTTAGACTAATTGACCGGCAGTATGGAGTAGAAGTCCGCCAACTGCCATTAAAGGCCTATCACGGTGCTATCTGGCGTCAGAAGGATGGATGGATAATACAAGTTAATGACAGTGATGCCGCTCCTACAATGAAGTTCACTATATTCCACGAGGCTTTCCATATCTTAGCCCACTGCCGAACCAGCCCCGTGTTTAGGAAAAGAGGAAGTATAGTAGGTTCTTTCAATGAGTTGCTGGCTGACTACTTCGCCCTCTGCACGCTGATGCCTAGAGAATGGATAAGGCAAAAGTGGGCAGAGGTTAAAGATTTGGACAGGATGACAGAAATTTTTGATGTTCCCAAGTCAGCAATGTGTATCAAGCTTAGACAGTTGGGCTTAATTTAACAAGCCTGTCTTCTAATGTCCCCTTTCCCCGACATCATGACCTTGCATAGCATTTCCCGGAGCCATCGGTAGCCGTGCTGGCTTATTAACAGGGCTCTTTATTTGTAACTTGCCTGTAGATTACACAAACCGTCAATTTGTTCAATGGGGCATCAGCGGTTGAAGCTGGTCAAGCTAATAACCCAAAGGTCGCTGGTTCGAATCCAGCCCCCGCTACCAATGGATTTGAACTAAGCTCAGCCAAAAGGCTGAGCTTCTATTGTTTTAGCTGGTAGTCAGAAGCCCCAGAAGCCCCTTGACAAATAATCAGATATCTGATTATAATAAAGTATGCGAAGAAAAAGTGGTGCCCTAACCCCCATCGAGTACTCCATCCTTAATGCAGCCGTCAATCTTTATCGGCAAGGAGGGGAATTCTACGGCTTTCAAATCGCGAAGGAAATTGAAGACCGGGAAGGGGCGCGCCGTTTAACTGGCTTAGGAACGCTGTATCGTGCTCTAGACAGACTTCAAGAGCAGGGGTTTTTAAGCAGGCGATGGGAAGACCCTGCCATCGCAGCCCAAGAAAACCGTCCACGTCGTAGGTTATACCAAGTGACTGGCAAAGCACTCTCAGTAGCCTTAACCTCAACTCCTAGTAACATACCTTTAGTTTTGGCTTTAGGAGAGTCATCTTTATGATCGCCTTTCTGGTTTCTACAGTTCTGGCTGCCATTGTTGGCATGTTCATAAGAACACACGCCTTGACCATCACAAAACAAATTGTCATGGGCTGGGTCTGGTTGTATTCTGCAATTGCGCCAAAAGAAGATCGTGACGGACGACAAGCTGAGGTCTTGTCACATTTACATGAGCTGATAAATAATCATCAGAAAGCAGGATACGCACCAGGAGAAATTGTAGTCAGAATATTAGAGAGTTGGGTCATGGGCATGGTGGATGACGTGGCATGGTGTATACCATTTGTACCTGGAGTGCTTGCCGACAGAGTAAAAGGATGGGGTGACAACCTGCGGCATTATAGGATACCAGCTGCGATGATTGCAGGGGTGGCCACTCTGGGGCTGATGAATTACTCTTTCTTTAGTTCTCCCAACAACCAGTCATTCGGCACTTGGCTTTTTGCAAATACCATCGGTATCGCCATAACTGTGTTACTGTGGAAGTACAATCACCCGCTGGCTCGCCGAATCTTTCAAGCGTGGATAGGGATAGCAATGGCAGGCGGTGTAGCAGTCATGGGTTGGATGACCATTCACTATCAACTATATGCCGGCATGACATTCAAAATCCTCATGCTTGCTATGGTAGCGGTGTTGCCAGCAATAATCGTGGTTGATAAATCCTGGCGGCAGCGCCTCTTCAGGGGCAGGTGGTGGCTGATTCCCATCTGCTGGGCGCCTATCATTGCGGGGGCATTAGCCGGTTCTTTACTGATAGCACATAGTATCAAGCCCCTGCTTGAGATGTGGGCGGCGATGGCGCTATTAGTAGTCGGTATGTTGATAGTATATGGTCTCATAGCATTGGCAGCCTATGTCCTGTGCTGGCTTGGAATCAGGGGAAGTGAGGGCGGGTTGCGTCTAGTGGCGGCTGGTATTCGGCACTTGAGGTGAGGTGAAGAGCAATGGCAAAGAAAAGAGTCTCATTTATGGCTAATGGCAGACGGGTGACATTCTACACAAAATCTACCTCAAAGAGAAGGCAACCTACACGCAGGAGTCCAGCTAGAGCCATCAGCCGAAGAGGTTATAGAATAAGAAGGGACACCGAGAAATTCGTCGAGGCGGGACTGCCTTTGATTCATCCGGCGTTACCACTGGTGAAAGCTGGGGCGCAGCTGATGAAGGATATTCTAGATACCTAGTTATTCTAACTATGGTGGTGGAGCAGGCGCAGGAGGTGACTGTTTAGGGAGCGGCTGCTTTTTGGAGACCTGGCGAAACATGGTTACTATAGTGAAATATTAAATACGAGACAAAAAGTTCTGTCTATCGTACAACTTGCTCTACCAAAGAAGAGAAAGGCTAGGCATAAGCCTAGCCCTAATTAATTTCTAAAGTCAGCTTAGAATATTAAAGCCAAATATTTGTAATGAATATTTTATTGCAAATTTGGATGTATCAGCTACCAAGCGGCGGCATTCTAATTCAGTTATATTAACTGCCTTATGAACAATTTGGTCGCGAAGATACCCTAGCCGATCCAAAGAATTACGATATGATACAGCTTCAGTAGACTTTATGATTGTATTTTGTCGCAAATACGCCTGAAATTCATCCAATGCTTTTTTCATTCCAATCGTTTTATCCCCTTTCTTATCAAAAATAGGAATATTTATGCTAGGTTGGCTAAGCATTGAATAAAGAAAAGCTTCTAAGCCATGATAAGCCGCTATGATTGCCAGCTGTCTTGAACTAGTATTATCTTCTAGCGAAAGTTGCACTGACCTTCGCAGAAAACCCTTGCTTACTGACTGATAATGATCCAAAACTACAGGATAAGTATCTTTTAGTCTCAGTAGTTCCAAAATGATAATTGTCATAAATGGAAAGGGGAAACCCTCATCATTCCAGGTTCCAAAAGCGTCTTGCTGCCTTAGTATCCATTCAATGCCTGAATTGATTGAATGCCCTACATTTTTGATTCCGCTACGAACTAGTACTTCAAGTACAAGTAAAGTAGTGAATATTTCAGGTTTATGTTCAATTTTGTCCTTTATAAATTTCTCACGTGACCAGCTACCATCTGCATTTTGTTTTGAGAGGAGCCATTGGGCACCCAACAAACCCGATTCTTTGTGTGAGTCCTGAATTGATAATTTGAGTAGGTCTAGCGAGCAGAGTGCAGTAATATGAATACCGGGTAGATAGCGATGCTTCCTTCCCGGTCTAGTATATTGAACTAATAAATCTATATCAGTCCACCAACCTTCTTGTGACTGTAATTTTGCTATGTTATCTAAAGCTAAGTTTACAGAATCTCTTATCCGATTTGATAATCTAGGGCTTCTACTTGCCAACCAGAGTTCGAATGCCAAAATTTGAAGTTCTGAACTACCGTGAATATCCCTCATTTCAGCCATACCGGCGGCGGCTGGAGCTATATTAGCTTCAAACATCGATTCGACTTCAGAAAATGCGGCTTCAAATTCACCAAAATCAAAATGCTCACGAAATCTGTATCTTGAAATTCCGTCTATGTCATCATGAAAGTCCGCGCTTATCCAAAATATGTTACGCGGAACAAGGCGCTGGCGATTTACTTCTGCTTCGTGTCTTTCTGACTCTTCCTTCCAACTCTGAATTTCTCTTGAAATTAATGTCGGAGATAGCTCATCAGACAAGAGTACGAAAGCATCATAGACTTGATCTCCTCTCCAGCCCTCAACTTCTACGAATGCACGTAAAGCGTCATATGCCTTACCTACTGTATTCGGTATTGAGCATATTTTCCGGTAAAGTCTGTCACAATCTGAGCGGACAAAATTTGACAATGCCTTGGGCCGGTTACCTTTCATTAGTCCATCTATTGTTACTCCCAAGAATTTTTCAAATAATTTTTTATTTAGGTTCATATTCTGTGCCTGACTGCGTACTGATTGAATCAATGGCTCAATCTCAATATTTGTTGGTTTCTTGCCTGTAAAACTCAAAAAAGTTAGTGGTAAAATATCATCCACAAGCCTTAAGAGTTTCCTCATCTGAAAATATCTGACATATATGGCTTTAGTTGTTTCTTCATTCATTAACGTATCATCCACTTAAATAACTGAGTTTATCCTTCCTTCAATAAGGTTCTCTCTGCTCCTAAACTCTAATTCTTGCAATTACTACTGTCAAGCTTGCTCTAGCTATTCCCATCATTCTACACTTCCTAGACCCCCGTTCATGAAGCCGCAGCTTTACAGCATAATACAGGCTGAAGGCAATCAAAATGACTTCCAAACTTGCATAAAAACTACCCTGGGTAGGATTGGAGTGCCTGTCCTACCACCGCCCCCCACCTCCCCTGGACGCCTGTTTTCGAGGCGTACAAACCCACAGCCTCGCGCCATAATATATGCGGCGGGGGTGAACATAATGACACAAAAAGCCATCTTGTTACGCCCCCTTTTCGAGGCAATCCACTTTAGCCCGGGGAAAATTTGTTGAAATATTTACACGAGGAAGAAGAAACTAGGGATGCGCAAGGCTCGGGCATGTGACGAAGTTAGCATTCGTCGTAATGTATAACACCTTTTACTAATTAGCGTGCGTAATGTAGCTACGACTTTGGAGAGGGAGGTAGTGCTAGTAAAACATTAAGAGTTAAGTTGATTGTTAAGACGCGGATTGGCTTAGCTTTATACTACTGCCAACTAGACTGCGCTTCTTGCCCGAACCAAGACTGGGTATATAGCCGAATAAGCTCACCATAAACTTTTTCTACATTGATTCCTCGGTTCTTAAGCAGACTGCCAGCTATTCCATCGCTTTGGCGTATTAGCCCTAAGACAATATGTTCCGTCTGAACCTCCTTGGCACCTAACCGTTTTGCTTCCGCTATTGATAACTCAATTGCTTCTTTAACCGCAGACGTTAGACCAGTTTCAACCGCTTCGATACTTGAACGCTGGTTAATATTGGTTTCTATTTCTACCGGAATCTTAGTTAAGTCAATACCCAGATTCTTGAGGAGCTCACTGGCAGTAGTAGGTGTATCCTTTACCAAGGCTAGTAAAAGATGTCCCGTGCCTACGAAATTGTGGTTAAGGCGCTTTGCCTCTTGTTCTCCCAAGGTCAGAATATCCTGGGCTGATTGCGAGAATTTTTCAAACTTAGAGGGCTTCCTTTCCGGCTCAAGTACAATGCCTTGGGTTTTGTCTTCTTCGTCAAGAAGAATACCCGCCTTGTCTAAAACTCTTTGGTCATCAGCAAAGATTGGTGCACCTACCCTTAGAGCGACAGCCAATGCGTCAGAAGGTCGACAATCAATCTCTATTCGCTCATCATCGGTAATAAGAACAACCTTGGCATAGAAGGTATCCTTCTTAAGGTCACTAATAATAGCATGCTTGACGGTGGCTTTCAGGTTGTCAATAACAGCACACACAAAGTCATGAGTTAAAGGTCTTGGCACGGATACGCCCTGCATTTTTACAGATATGGCATCTGCTTCAGCGGGACCAACCCAACAAGGAAGATACCGTTTTCCCTCCTTCTCTTTTAAAATCACTACCCTCTGATAATTCATGAGGCTTACCCTAACACTATCAATTACCATTTCGATTTCTGCCATGATCACCTCCAAGGAGTTTTTATGATACTCTTACAATAAGTAATAATAGTTTTCATGAACATCGCTGTCAACGCCTAAGGACAGAAATGAAGCTTGTCCGTGCAGTTACCACGGCGCTCCTAAGCATTGTCTTATCTGTTACCTATGGCATCTACCAATCCACCAGTTTGTTAGCCGCACTATATAGGTGCTTTGCTAATCGGCACTAAAAATGTATTATATATATTGGGTGGGGATTACATTACAGGGCAAAGATACTGAGTCCGGAGGAAAGAACAAGGTGAATTTGTGGACTGACGAACGAATGATTCCTGACGAGTTAATTCAGTTACTAAATATTCCGAATCTGCCAGATGAGCTCCGAGACGAATTAACACGGGCATCTAACGAGTTGGTGGAGTCTGGTGCAGTGACTTATCCTACTAAGGCAAGAATCGAGCACTACCTATATAAATACCGAGAATATCTAGCAGTCCTATCTGAAGATAATCGACAGATTGCATCTGAAAAGACCGTAGATGGGAGGGGAGGCATTAGCTTTGAAGGAACAGCTAAGATTCTCTCTATTCACTTATTGAAACTAACGAAGCAGGTGCTGGCTAGGGCTAGTCGAAGGCAAAAAGTGGCGCTCCAGCGGAATACCACGGCAGAGTTGGATGATCTTCTTGAAGTGTATGTGCTGGCGGCTGCTTCACTAGAGGCTTTTATAAACGAGTTTTGCTGGGACAGGATTGATGACATCAAATCAGCCGGTGGGGAAGCATACTGGCTAAGAGGGCTCGAGGAGATTATTGGTCAGAAGGTAGAAGTGAGGTTGAAATGGAAACTGGTTCCTCAACTTCTTTGGCAGAAGGCATTTGACGAGAGCAAACCACCATGGCAAGATTTTAATGTCCTCATAAACTTGAGAAACTCGTTACTTCATTACAAGATGGAGTATCTGCCCTTGGGCAAGGTGCCCAAGTATCTAGGCCACATCCAGCACCTATTGTCATCTAAGACGCAGCATACCGGGAGGCCCCGCACCTTAGTTGAAATTGAGAGATCACAAACCTGGATAGATAGGATTTGTAATTTGGATGTGGCTAGGTGGGCATTCAATACAGGCGTGGCAATGATCAGACAGTTCCTAGAATTCGCCGACCGGGAAAGTAAAGAGCACTACACTTGGCTGCTACAGGGGTCTGGGATAAGACGAATCCCAGACAATAGAAGGAGAAGAGGAAGGGTAGATTAGTCTGGGAAGCTCAACAGTCCATCTTTGAATAACAAAAGCCAAAATGTTAGTGGACAAATCCAAGAATGTTTAGGCGCCCGAATACTGTAGCTTGAGTGGAACGGGCGTATAGTTTATATTGTCTTCAGGCGAATACCATTGGGAAATGGGCTTGGATAGAGAGTCGGCAATAGCTGCTCTAGTAAAGCATCACTCATCCCGGGGATATCGTCCTGAGGATCGCTATCCCTATGTAGTCAACAGTGATGGCAAATATTTGGGACCGTACATACCCTATATCGGTGAGTTCTATTATAAGACTAGACCGCGTCTATTGATGTATGCTATGGCTCAAAACCTCAGCCGCGCTAGGCGGCTTGTTAGAGTTTGGCTAGACAGTCCAGATAAGGGCTTACTTCGTCAATACGATGACCCTGATACTCTAGGTGTGCATGTTTATCCATACGATAATGGTCATCTCAAAGTTATTGCTGCACTCGCTCTGAACTCCTATCCAGGAACCTACTACGAGCCGGCTCACAACATTGATGACCTAGTAGCCGTAACCAATTTTGTTAAGTTTTCCTTTTATCGCGAAGAGGATGGAAAGCCATTGGATGCTAACCCTCCCCTAGACATTTATGATGACATGTGGGAGTACTACTGCAGGTATGAAGTCAGCATATTGCGACCAGACATCATAGTCGGAGTCGGTAGCGAGGTCAGTAGTGCGATTGTAAGAAACCTAAAGGAACATGAGCCTAACATTGTAGTGCTTAAAATACCATTCCCGGGTAGATTAAACCTAAACTCACGGTGGATCCCTAAAGGCAGGCAGCTGATCAAAGCAAAGAACCACGACCCTGCTGTGGATGTATTTGAGATGCAATCTCTACTCAGAGGCACCCCTGATACAAAAGGGAAACTCCGTAGAGCTGTTGAAACTGATTGGTACTATTTCAGAGAAATGAAAGCCTATCTTACCAAAGAACTGAGTGGGTGTGCTTAGACATTTTACATTTCATCGTTTTGTTAAGCTATGAATCTTCTCTTGTCCCGTTCACGTCCATGGCCAAATCATAATGGCTTTACGCTTGTGAAGACAGAAAGGACAGTCAAAAAGACTATGCAGTTTTTGTCTTTGTCTTTTGTCTTTATATCTGAGAACAGATGATGCCAAGACAATAAAAAGACATTGTCTTGGATATTTTGTCTTTTTCAGGCTTGGTTAGGTAAATCGTGGCTGAATTAAACCAGTTGAAGTTTAATACTGCCCTTGGCCGTCTTGCCGAGGAGCGGTTTATAGACAAGGAGGAGCTCCTTAGTAAAGAAGCCTTATTGCCAGAACTGGCTATTGGTTAGCGAAGCTGCCTCCACCTCCCACAACAGGTAAATCCCTTCCTAAAAATTCTCCCCTTTGACCTTCTAGCCTCTTAGAAGTTCGCTATTTTGTCCGGGTATTAGATAGCCTTGCCCTATACAGGAACATCAATTCCAGCTTTGTCTAGGACTGCTTCCTCAGCGAAAATGGGTGCCTGTGCTCTAACACCAAGCGCCAGAGCTATAGCAGGTGGACAGTCAACCTCTCGAGGCTTATCATGCTGGGACAAGAGCAGTCTCGCGTAAAAGATATTGTTGTCAAACCCGCTGATTATAACTGATTCGACTTTAGACTTGGTTGTGTCAATGCCAGTCAGCGAAAAGACATAATCTTCTAGTTCAGAATCCCCTACGCCTTGCAATTGCTTGGCTATAAGACTGGCCTGGGGTGAACCTGCATAAATAGGAAGATAGCGCTCTGCTCCCCTTTCTTTTAGAATTATCGCCCCCTCATTGGTCGTTGAGTTCCGCCTTACAGAATCAATTATCATTTCTATTTGAGCCATCCCAAGCCTCCTAAATCGGTTTGGCAACGTACAGGTTATCTCTTTTATTCTAGACCTTTCTGACAATTAAAAAAAGCCCGTGGGTCCGATGGGGTCGCTGTTTTGCCGACATTTCGCCGACAAACTATTTAGCACCCAGTGGTACTGGGTAGCACAGCCAGATATAAAAGCCGATTTCGCCTTGAGCAGGACGGCACAAAATCGTATCTAGCGGGACTAGGTGGCATGCCCACTCACGCTTTTCGAGAGCGGCACCATAAACCACTCGGACACCTCTCCCTGATTACACGGCAATTATATCATCTTTTGCTCAGGCTAGGGTATAGCTGAAGTAAGCCCCGAGCAAGAATAACGCTATCAGAGCCATGTTACACCAGCTTAGCCTGAGAAACCTTTTAGGTCTGAAGCGGAGCCCAGCCATAAATATCCCTGTCATCAATATGACCACCAGAGCAGTGATGAGATGGCTCTCCGAGACCGAAGCCAGAACAGGACCCTGTAAATAAAACAGGTCATCTATAGGGATGACGGTCATATTGAATAGATTTGAACCTATCATATTGGCAACCGCCATGTCCACTGCCCCCATCCTCATGGCGACGAAGGAGACGGTGATTTCAGGCAGGGTGGTGGTGAAACCGAGGAGCAGGCTGCCGACAAAGCTTTGCCCCCACCCGGTAATGGCAGCTATCTCACCTCCGATTATCGCCAGCCAGGTTCCAGCGCCAATGATGAAGGCAGCCGCTATAGCGAAATAAAGGTAGACCCTGCCCAGGGTTATCTCTCCATAATCTGGCTCGGCTCTCTGGTCACTTACCTGGGGAGAAGGCTGCCGCTGTTCGGAGCGGAAGATTTTCCACATAAAGACAAGGTATAAAAGGATGATGATAGGGGTATACCACCCTATCCAGCCTATGCCCAAGGCTGAAAAGCGGCTGCTGATAAAGATAGAGGCGGCAGCCACCAAGACCAGAACCATGCTGAGCCACCCTGTCAATTGATGAGTCGGGCTAACTGCTCTCAGCAGGGAGCCATTGTGATAGGCAATATCAAGCAGTGCCAGGTTCAAAAGATTAAAGCTGTTGGCACCAAACAGATTGCCGATGGTTAAATCAGGAGCACCGACTAAGGTAACAGCACTTATCCCGGTGAAGAGCTCAGGCAGGGAGGTAACCAGGGCGAGGAGAATAACCCCTATCCACACCCCACCGAGACCGCTCTTGCGGGCGATAATATCACCATACCTTGCTATCGCCCGTCCCGAGAAGAAGATGATTAAGACGCATAAAATAAACTTTACCCAGACCCAGACCAAGGTTAACTCCTTTGCCAAAGCCACTTTATTGGCATCCTGGGGAAATGTCAATATTGGCTTCTTTCACCACGGACGAACTTTTGTTATAATGACATAGTTTTTGTCTCTACCTGCTTTTTGTGATATAAGAGAGACTTTGGAATAAATGCTGACATTAAGCCAAATCCTTGCCCCCCCTTGTAGAAATTGATTAAACTTTAGTTCGACGGGCTGACCCTGACCATGATACGGAGGAGGTATTTGATTGCTGAACGAGACTAGATGGTATCAGCTATCAGCAGAACAGACTTTTGAAGCCTTAGAAGCTAGTAATGTTGGGCTCACCTCCAGCGAGGCAAAAGCCAGGCTGGCAAAATATGGATATAACGAACTGAGGTTCAAGAAGAGGGGAGCTCTCGTCCGCCTCCTACTTCAGTTTCATAGCCCCTTGATATATGTCCTGCTTGCTGCTTCCCTTGTTTGCACTATTCTAACTATTATTAAACCTGAGACGGATATGTGGCCAGATGTGGCAGTTATTCTGGGATGTGTCATCCTCAATGTAATAATAGGTTTCATTCAGGAGGGGAAGGGTGAAGCTGCTCTGGAAGCGCTGAAGAAGATGATGGTGCCGGAGTGCACTGTGCTCCGGGATGGAGAGAAGAAGGTCATACCGACACGGGAATTGGTCCCCGGCGATGTGGTTATACTGGAGGGTGGTGATAAGGTGCCAGCAGATTTGCGCTTATTCTTTACCAAAAATGTGAGCGCAGATGAGGCAGCCCTTACCGGAGAATCGGTACCGGTGACCAAGAACAGTGACCCTATTTCGAGGCCAAATCTATCACCTGGCGACCAGCGCTGTATTTCCTTCGGTGGTACCTTCATTACCGCTGGCTCGGCACAGGGGATTGTAGTAGGCACTGGAGAGCAAACAGAGTTCGGCAAAATCGCCGAACTCATGAAAGAGACCCGCAAAATCATCACCCCCCTAATGAGGAAGATAGCCGACTTCACTAGATTTTTGATTATTGCCATCCTTGCCCTGGCCGCGGTTAATTTTATACTAGCATTAGTATTTAAATATGACCTCGTGTATGCCTTCCTTGCCTCAGTAGCCCTTGCTGTTGCCGCAATACCCGAGATGCTACCCGCCATAGTGGCTGCGATTTTAGCCCTGGCTGCAGTGGCTATGGCAAAGAGAAACGCACTGATAAGGAAATTACCGGCAGCGGAAACACTGGGCTGTGCTACAGTTATATGCTCAGATAAGACAGGCACCCTCACCAAAAATCAAATGACCGTAGTATATATCCACTCTGGAGGGAAAGACTATAAAGTGGGCGGTGTCGGCTATGACCCCAGAGGAGAGTTTATTCTGGGGAACAAAGGAATCAACCCAGAGAACCAGGAGTTAGTTGAAACCTTAAGAGCAGGTTACCTCTGTAATAATGCAACTCTAGCCGAGGGTGAAGAGGGATATAATATTGTAGGCGACCCTACCGAAGGGGCTTTGGTGGTCTCAGCAGCTAAAGCTGCCATTACCCAAAAGCTTCCCAGATTGGATGAGATACCCTTCGAGCCTGAACAACAATATATGGCTACCCTGCATCAGGGCAAGGTGGAAAATGTTATCTATGTGAAGGGCTCACCGGAGAGGGTGTTACGGATGTGCCAGAGCCAATTAATTGATGGAAGTGTTGAGTCTTTAAGAAGTGATGAGATATTGGGAAAAGTAGATGAGATGGCGAGAGAAGCCTTAAGGTTGCTCGGGATGGCTTACAAGACTGTGCCCAAGGATAAAGCTTCGCTCTATCCGGAAGATTTGAAGGGATTGATTTTCCTCGGGCTCCAGGGGATGATAGACCCACCTCGGGAAGAGGCGATTGAGGCAGTCAAGAATTGTAAGACGGCAGGGATAAAGACGATAATGATAACCGGTGACCATGCTCAGACGGCAAAAGCTATTGCCCAGCAGCTAGGCATTGGCGGAAGCAGTGATAAGGTATTGACCGGGGAAGAGCTGTCAAGGATGAGCGATGATGAGCTATATGAAGTTGTGGACGAGGTCTCGGTTTATGCCAGGGTTGCCCCGGAGCATAAGTTGAGAATAACAAAGCAGTTGCAAAGGAGGGGACACATCGCTGCCGTCACTGGCGATGGGGTAAACGACGCCCCAGCACTGAAGGCAGCCGATATCGGCGTTGCCATGGGGATAACGGGAACCGAGGTGAGCAAGGAAGCCGCTGATATGGTTTTGACTGATGATAACTTCGCCAGCATAGTGGGGGCAGTGGAGGAAGGCAGACACGCCTGGAAGAACCTGGAAAAGGCAATCCTGTATACTCTTCCCACCAATGGGGGGCAGGCGCTACTGGTAATGGGAGCAATATTACTGGCACCATTTATACCTCTCTTTGCCCTGCGCCTTCCCTTGGAGCCAATACACATCCTGTGGGTGAATCTGGCTGACTCTATATTTCTCACCTTGCCCCTGATGATGGAGCCCAAGGAAAAGGGATTACTGGAAGGCTCTCCGCGTAACCCCAAGGAAAAAATAGCCAATCGCCTATTTTTTGAGAGAGTCGGGTTGGTGTCGGTGGTAATGGCAGCTTCGGGCTTTATCGTATATTGGATATACGGGCATCTAGCCTTTGAAACGCATACCTCTAATATGGACTTAGTATTAACGCAGGCGCAAACAGCAGCCTTCATGGCGGTCAAGCTGTTACATATAGGCTTCATCTTTACCGCCAGGTCAGTAATGAAATCGGCATTTACCTTTAACCCCTTCTCCAATAAATGGGTGCTCATAGGTGTTGCGGTAACCATAATTACCCAGCTTATGATAACCTATATCCCCGTTGTTAATGTTATATTTAGAACAGCAGCCTTCCCTGCGGAATGGTGGCCACTCATAATTTTAGCCCTATTCCCTGGATTCCTCATAGTCGAGCTGGAGAAGTTCCTGAAAAACCGATTTGGAAAAAGTAGATTATAGATTCGGGCAATGCCCTTGCTTCATCGTTGGCTATAGGGTATTATAGGTATTGGCCCCTGTAGCTCAGGTGGATAGAGCACCAGCCTCCGGAGCTGGGCGCGAGCGTTCAAGTCGCTCCAGGGGCGCTTTTGTGATAGCTAGGAGACCGAGTTGATAGATACTAACCGACTTATTGAGATTAGATGGCATGGTCGTGGTGGTCAGGGTGCGGTTACCTCCGCAGAACTGGTGGCGCAGGCGGCAATAAGCGAAGGTAAGTATGCTCATGCCTTCCCCAGCTTTGGTCCGGAGAGGAGAGGAGCACCAGTATTGGCTTTTGTCAGAATAAGTAGCCAGGAACCTATCAGGATAAGGGCTGAGATAGCTCAACCTGATATAGTGGTGGTGCTTGACCCTGGACTACTTAGCATTGTGAATGTCGCCTCAGGACTTAAGGAAAACGGTATATTGATAATTAATACCAGAAGGTCATTTCAGGATGTTGAGGCTGAGTTCAAAGTTAAATGTAAACTAGCTAAAGTTGATGCCACAACTATCGCTAGGGAGATTTTAGGAATTCCTATTACTAATACTGCCATGGTTGGAGCTCTAGTTAGAGCCACCGGGGTGGTCGAACTGGAATCCTTGGTTGAACCCTTGAAACACCGCTTTAACCGCCTGGCGGAAAGAAATATTAAGGCTATGCACAAAGCCTATGACGAGACCTCGGTAAAGGAGTAAAAAGTCGTTTATCAAGGGTAGATTGAAGGGACTTTGCCCCTAAACCCTTGCTTTATTTGGGTGTCTAAGAGGGGCACCAGCCCCTCTTTTATAAAATAACTCCCCCTCCCTTGTAAGGGAGGGGGATAAAGGGGGAGGGTTGCTAAGTAAATATCTAAGGGGGTGAGGTTGACCCCCAAAGGAGTAAGCCAATTGACTAAGCCGGAGGGTATGCTAACCTGGAAAGACCTGGAAATTGGCTCAATAGTAGCCCAGCCAGGAAGTGCCAGCCAGTACCAGACTGGTGATTGGAGGTCACAAAGACCAATCTTTGATACCAATAAATGTATAAAGTGTGGTATTTGCTACATTTTCTGCCCCGAGGGATGCATTGAACAAAATGCTGAAGGGTATTTTGAAGCCAATCTATTCTATTGCAAAGGGTGTGGTATTTGCACCCGCGAGTGCTGGACTAAAGCCATTACCATGGTGCCAGAGGAGGAGTGATGGCAAAAAGGATAGGTATCGAGGTTTCGCTGGCAATCGCTGAAGCAGCTAAACTAGCTAACGTTGATGTTGTGGCTGCCTATCCCATTACTCCGCAAACCCACATTATTGAGCACCTGGCTGAGCTAGTAGCCAATGGCGAGTTGGATGCCCAGTATATCCCGGTGGAATCTGAGCACTCAGCCATGAGCGCCTGTCTTGGGGCATCAGCCGCCGGGGCTCGAACCTTTACCGCTACCGCCGGTCAAGGGCTGGAGTTGATGCATGAGGTGCTGTATGTTGCCTCGTCAATGCAGTTACCAGTAGTTATGGCGGTGGCTAACCGGGCATTATCAGCGCCACTAAGCGTCTGGGGTGACCACTCTGATGTTATGGCAGTTCGTGATACCGGGTGGATTCAGCTCTTTGTGGAGAATGGGCAGGAGGCGGTGGATAATGTCCTGTGTGCCTTCCGTATTGCTGAAGACCCCAGGGTTTTGCTTCCAGTAATGATTCACCTGGATGGATTCTACCTGTCACACGTGATTGAGCCAGTGCTTTTCCCGGAGCAGAGCCAGGTTGATAAATTTATCCCTCCCTATCAGTACCCCATGCCCCTACACCCGGATAGACCGGTAACTATGGGGGCTTTCGCTCCGCCTATCATATATTCAGAGACAAAGAAGGCGCAGGAGGTAAATTTAGAAGCAGCCAAAGAGGTAATCCTCCAGTGCTGGGATAACTTTGGCAAAACCTTCCAGCGATATTACTCTCCGGTAGAATGCTACCGCAGTGAAGATGCCAGGGTGCTACTATTGACCATGGGCAGCTTTAGTGAAACGGCAATGACAGCTATAGACAAGATGAAGGGGGAGGGAAAGAGTATTGGCTTGGTTAGACTTCGCTTATGGCGCCCCTTCCCCTTTAAGGAAATTCGCCAGGCGGTCGGAAATGCTGAGGTTCTCATCGTTCTGGATAGGGCGCTCTCCTTTGGTGGTCCTGGAGGTCCAGTTTGCTCCGAGGTCAGGTCAGCCTTATATAGTGAGGCCAGGAGGCCAAAGGTCATAGGCTTTATTGGTGGCTTGGGTGGCAGAGATATTACCCCGGCTGGATTTGAGGAAATAGTCAATAGAGGCATAGAAATCTCCCAAAAGGGGAGTGACCGGGAATTTGAAATATTCGGGGTGAGAGAGTAAAATAATCAACTTAACATAACTCGAAAAACAATTTTCCTATCTGGCTAAATAGGAATTGTTTCCCCCCAAAAAATAATTGGAATTTTTATAGCTAATAAAAAAGGATTTGTTTCTTAAAACAAAAAATGGAAAAGTATGCTGTTTTCGTCCCCAGATTAGTAACCAAAAGGGAAAACTTTACCCCCGGGCATCGGGCTTGTATCGGCTGTGGTGAGGCTCTAGCGGTGAGGCTTGCCTGCAAGCCACTGGGGCAGAAGGTGATAATAGTTACCGCCACCGGGTGTGTAGAGATAATCTCATCACAACTTCCCTATACTTCCTGGCGTGTTCCCTGGATTCATACCCTGTTTGAGAATACCGCCGCCGTGGCTTCTGGCATAGAATCGGGGCTGAAGATACTGATGAAGAAGGGCAGAATGGCTCAGCAGGAAATCAGGATAGTAGCCATGGCTGGAGATGGTGGAACCAGCGATATCGGGCTGCAGGCGCTGTCTGGAGCCATGGAGAGGGGTCATAACTTCCTCTACATCTGCTTTGACAATGAAGCCTACATGAATACCGGGATACAGCGCTCTTCAGCCACTCCCTATGGTGCTTCTACTACCACCTCCCCTGCCGGCAAGGTGAGCATCGGGCAAGTTACCTGGAAGAAGAATATGCCAGCCATCGCTGCTGCCCATAATATTCCCTATGTAGCTACTGCCTGCCCCAGCTACCCCTTTGACCTGATGAGTAAGGTGGCAAAGGGGGCAGCGACCCCTGGTCCAGCTTATGTCCACATCCTCTCCGTGTGCCCTACCGGGTGGAGATGTGCTCCCGATTTAACCGTCAGGCTCGGTCGTCTGGCAGTAGAGACAGGAATATTCCCCCTGTATGAAGTGGAGAATGGTACCTATAGACTAAATTTTGATTTCCCCAAACTCAGACCGGTTACGGACTACATGAAGCTGCAAGGGAGGTTCAGGCATCTGTCTGAGGATGTAATAAATGAGATTCAGCAGAGGGTGAATGCAGAATACGCCAAGCTTAAGGAGAGGGCGCATGAAGGTCAGGGATAACCAAATACAGCAGAGGGTGGAGCTGATACTGGACAGGCATCAGCATGACCGAGGCTGGCTGGTGTCCGTTTTGCAAGATATCCAGGTGGAATACAATTATCTACCTAAGGAAGCCTTGGTACAGGTTAGCCAGGGTTTAGATGTTGACTTAAGTCAGGTCTATAGTGTAGCCACCTTTTTTAGGGCTTTCAGTTTGAAACCGAGAGGACGTCACATAATCAATGTCTGCCTCGGCACTGCCTGCCATGTTAGGGGTGCAGTTAGAATCCTGGAGGAGATGGAGCGAGAGCTCGGGATTAAATCCGGTGACACAACCGAAGACCTTAAATATACCCTGGAGACGGTCAACTGCGTTGGCGCTTGTGCTCTAGGTCCTATAGTAATAGTTGACGGGGAATATTCAGGGCAGATGAAGAGCAATAAGGTAAAACCTTTATTGGAAAGCTACGATTAATCATGGGAAAGGAACAAACATTGAGTAGGCTAAGCTCGCTACATGAGCTAGAGGCTCTAAGAAAATCAATAATTGGAAGTAGGGACCCTAGTAAGTTCTGCGTAACCATATGTGGCGGCACCGGTTGTCTAGCTCTGGGAGCGCAAGACGTTATCACCGGCTTCAGGCGAGAAATACAAGAGCAGGGGCTAGAGACGAAGGTAGACCTCAGGATAACAGGCTGCCCCGGTTTCTGTGAGAGAGGTCCGCTGGTGGTAATTAAGCCAGAAAACATCCTTTACCAGCAGGTGGGAGGTGAGGATGTCCCTGAAATAATCTCGGAGACTATCATTAAGGGCAATATTATTGATAGATTACTCTATATTGACCCAAATACTGGTGGGAAAATAACCTACGAGCACGAGGTGCCATTCTATAAAAAGCAAAAGCGCCTTATCACTGGCGACAATAGCAACATTGACCCCACCATAATTGAGGACTACTTAGCTCTGGGTGGCTATGCTGCTTTGGGCAAAGTACTTTTCAAAATGACTCCCGAAGAGATAATTGAAGAAATCAAAAAATCTGGCTTGCGGGGACGGGGTGGTGGTGGATTTCCTGCCGGTATTAAGTGGGAAACCTGCCGTCGGGCGTATGGCGACACTAAGTATATCATATGTAATTGCGATGAGGGAGACCCCGGTGCCTTTATGGATAGGAGCTTGATGGAGGGAAATCCTCATAGCGTTCTGGAAGGAATGATAATAGGAGCTTATGCTATCGGAGGTCACGAGGGCTATATCTATGTCCGTAACGAGTATCCTCTAGCCGTAAAACATGCACAGATAGCCATTGAACAAGCCAAGGAGTATGGGCTTCTAGGGAAAAACATCTTGGGTTCTGGGTTTGACTTCAGCATCAGGATAAGTAGGGGAGGTGGAGCTTTTGTCTGCGGTGAATCAACGGCACTGATGGCTTCGCTGGAAGGTAAAGTGGGTGAGCCCAGGGCAAAGTATGTCCACACTGTAGAGAAGGGTTTGTGGGAACAGCCTACCAATCTTAACAATGTGGAAACCTGGGCCAATGTCCCGCTAATAATCAAGAATGGGGCTGATTGGTATTCAACAATAGGCACCCCGAATAGCAAAGGAACCAAGATTTTCTCGCTGGTGGGTAAGATTAACAATACCGGCCTAGTAGAAGTCCCGATGGGAATAAGCTTGAAGGAGATTATCTATGATATAGGTGGCGGTATTCCCAGGGGTAGAAAATTCAAGGCGGTGCAGACTGGTGGTCCCTCGGGTGGGTGCATCCCTGGGAGCTTACTTAATCTCCCCGTCGATTTTGATGAACTCAACAAGGTTGGCTCCATGATGGGCTCCGGTGGAATGATTGTGATGGATGAGGATACCTGTATGGTGGATATAGCCAAGTACTTCATCGGCTTCCTCCAGGGCGAGTCGTGTGGCAAATGTATTCCTTGCCGCGAGGGGTTAAAAAGGATGGGTGAGATACTAACCGACATCACTGAGGGGAGGGGGAAAGATGGAGATATTGAACTACTTGAACGCTTGTCATCTGCGATTACAGATAGCTCTCTATGCGCTCTGGGCAGCACTGCTTCTAATCCTGTCTTAACTACTATACGCTATTTCAGGGATGAGTATGAAGCCCATATTAGAGATAAGAGATGCCCAGCCGGTGTCTGCAAGGAGCTAGTTACCTATCTCATTGATGAGGAGAAGTGCCCCGGTTGTGGGCTTTGCGTAAAGGCTTGCCCTGTGGAAGCCATAACCTTTATGGGGAAGAGGAAGCCGGTGGTCTTAGACCAAGAGAAGTGCATCAAGTGTGGCTCTTGCTATGATGTTTGTAAGCTTGACGCTGTAATAAGGAAGTGAAGGCAGGGAGAAATGGTTACACTGGCAATTGACGGTCGAGAGGTTCAAGCAGAAGAGGGGACAACCATATTGGAGGCGGCTAGAGAGAATAATATCTACATACCCTCTCTTTGCTATCATGAGGAGGTGACACCATATGGGGCTTGCCGTCTTTGTCTGGTTGAAATCGCTAAAGATGGAAGGCAAAGATTAGTAGCCTCTTGCCTCTACCAAGTAGAGGAAGGGCTTATGGTGAAGACAAACTCCGAAAGGATTATAGATAACCGCAAAATGATAATGGAGTTGCTGCTCGCCAGGTGCCCTAACAACAAGGTAATACAAGATTTGGCTAGGCAGCTAGGTGTTGAGAAAACAAGCTTTAAGCTAGAGGATAATCAATGTATTCTCTGTGGGTTATGTATCAGGGTCTGTCAGGAGGTTGTAGGCGTCTCGGCGATTAGCTTAGTTAATCGGGGCGTTGATAGGGAGATGGCTACCCCCTTTTATGAGCATTCAGAGGCTTGCATTGGCTGTGGTTCCTGTGCTTATGTTTGCCCCACAAATGCTATAAAGATGGAAGACATTGGAGATAAAAGAAGGATAACTATGCCTACTTGCCAGATGGAGTTTAAGTTAAAACAATGTAACACCTGTGGTAAATACTGGGCTCCGGAAAAACAGCTAGACTACATAGTTGAGAAGGTAGATTTAGCCTCTGACGCATTTGATAACTGCCCTGACTGCCGAGATTAGCCCCCCAGTTTGACCCAAACTAAATGCTTTGCTATACTTCCCGCCGCGGGGTGTAGCGCAGAGGGTAGCGCGCATGGTTTGGGACCATGAGGTCGGAGGTTCAAGTCCTCTCACCCCGACCACAGATAGGAAATTAAGAGTTTAGACTTCCCAGGGAAAGAAGGACAATAGCGAGTCCAATTAGCGAGAGCAGATATTTACCCTCTTCGGTTTCATCCACTAGCTTCACTAGAGTTTCATCTACACTGCAAATCTGCCGTTTAATGAGGTGAAGCTTTTCGGCGCCCCTGGCTAATTTCATTTTGCCCTTCTTTCGCTGCCCGCAGCGTTGGTTCCGCTTTGATGAACTTGATGACTTTCTTCCCCTTGGAAGGGCTTACTGTAAACGAAATTCACTAGGTAAGGTAAAATGCAAATTTGATTGGGGAAATGTGATAGCTACAATGGTGATGCAGCGACCACTTCTGTTCCT
>Ga0209986_10001681_pt1 | contig 21018 bp, 25 predicted proteins | sample BlataG_FD_183168 | JGI IMG/M metagenome (GOLD analysis project Ga0209986, IMG submission 183168) | Deep subsurface microbial communities from Black Sea to uncover new lineages of life (NeLLi) - Black_00105 metaG (SPAdes) (version 2) | ecosystem: Environmental > Aquatic > Marine > Oceanic >... | reverse complement strand
TATGTTGTCAAGATTGTGGCTATCGTGAGCTTAAAGAATCAACGAGTTATTTTTTGTGGAAAAAGAAAATGCTGGAGAAACTCTTTGGCAAACCCTGATCTGGAAAAGTGGGTGAATGAAGTGCATTGCATGGACTGCCTTGAAGGAATGCGCCAGTTGCCGGATGGGTGTGTGGATGCGGTGATTACTGACCCACCATATTCAAGTGGTGGACAATTTCGTAGTGACAGGATGCGCTCGACCGTAGACAAGTATGTTCAAACAGATAGTGTGAATACTTTCAAAATCCCATTTACAGGTGATAATAAAGATCAAAGAGGATTCCTAATTTGGTGTTCTATGTGGATGGGTGAGGCACGGCGAATATCAAAGAATGGTTCTCTTATCGCCTGTTTTATTGATTGGAGACAACTCCCGACAATATCGGATGCGATGCAATGCGCTGGTTGGATATGGCGTGGAATAGCAACATGGTGGAAACCTGGAATAAGGATGCAACGTGGTAGATTTTCTTTGTCATCTGAATATATCGTATTCGGTTCTAATGGACATATGGCAGAGGGAGAACATAGCCCACAGAATGTTTTTAGTTGTGCACCAGTCTCTGGGGAAGATAAAAACCATATTGCGGAGAAACCGATCGAGGTTCTAAGTTGGATTATATCTGTGACACCAAAGAATACAATCATCCTCGATCCCTTCATGGGTTCTGGTACTACCGCCGTAGCCTGCAAACAGCTTGGACGGCGGTTTATCGGATTCGAGATCAATCCCGATTACGTAAAAATCTGCAAAAAAAGATTAGCACAGGAGGTGCTTTTTTAAAATGAAAGAAACTTTTAGAGATGCCTTACATCTAAATAAAGCTAACTTAGAAAAACTTGCTTTAGTAAATTCTATAATTGAAGATTATGCTTCTCAAGGTTATAGAATGACTTTGCGCCAGCTTTACTATCAACTTTTTTCAAGGGGATTTATTCCTAATGATGACAGAGAATATAAAAAATTAGGCGGTCTTTTAGTGAAAGGTCGAATGGCTGGAGTTGTAGATTGGGATGCAATAGAGGATCGAACGAGACGACCATATTTACCTTATTGGGTGGATGGTATTAAGCCAGCTTTACAGGATACAATAGATCAGTATAGATTAGATAGAATGAAAGGGCAGGATGTTTATGTTGAATTGTGGGTAGAGAAGGATGCTTTAAGTGGAGTGCTTAGAAAAGTAACTTCTCTCTATCATATAAATTTAATAGTAAATAGAGGTTACTCTTCTTGTTCTGCGATGTATCAGGCCTTTGATAGATTTAGAGGGGCAATGGCATCCCACAAGGAGATTATAATTCTATATCTGGGAGACCACGATCCCTCAGGATTAGACATGATAAGAGATATTGACGATAGAATACTTGAATTTGGAGCTGACGTGGAAGTAAAACATATAGCTTTGACAAATGCACAGATAAAGAAATATAAGCCACCCCCTAATCCTGCTAAGGTAGACGATCCAAGGGCTAATTGGTATATTGATAAATATGGCACTGCTTCATGGGAAGTGGATGCTTTGCCACCGGATGTTTTGCATTCTTTGGTGAAAACCCAGATCGAAGATTTAATTGATTTGACGATATTAGAAGATCAGTTAATCAAAGAGAAGGAACACAAGAAAAAGTTAATTAAATTTATGAGTAAATTTTAGGAGGTGCTTTTGTAATGCCTCAAAAACTCATAGTCTTGTTAATTGAAGAGAAAGCCTTCAAGGCAAAGTTGAAGGAGATAGTCACCGACCTTGCTCTGCATACCAGTCCAACAAAGCTGGTGGTGGATAAGATATGGAGACTGCTTTTAACTTTAAACGAGGAGGAGACAGATGGAAAAGATATTTGATGGTCAATGTAAAGACTGTGAGTTTGGCCGTCTTCGAGAAGATCAAAAACCAAGTTATATAGCTTGTCAACTTGGTGGTATTAGAGAACCCAATCAGACCTGCAATCTCACCCTCTTCCCTGTCGAAGACCAGGAGCCGGATTACAAGGCGATGTGGGAAGGAATAAAAAGATTCATTAGCAAAAAAGAAGATTTACCACAAGGTCGTTGGTTTTGGAAAGACATGATGGCGGAGCTGAAGAGACTTGAAGCCAAGCACGCCCCGCAGGGTGATCAAGGGGTGAAGAAGGAGGGGAAATGAGCAAGCTGAAAATCGAGCTTAAAGTCGGGCAGATTTGGGGTGTGCCGCCGGTGGAGAAGACGCTGGATGTGCGGGTTTTAACAGTCATAGAACCTGGGTGGATTGAATTTATTTGTCCCTTTGAGTTTAACATAGACGAAACATATGTAATAACAAACCTTGAGGTAAAGGTGGAGGACAGAGAAGAGTTTTTTGATTGGAAATTTAAAGCCGTCCTGATCGGGCACTATGATTTTAAAACCGGGAAGGCGATAGCGAAGAAATGAAACTCGAATTCACCATTCTTGGGAGGCTTCCAGGGAACTATGTTTTTATGAACGCACATTGGGGGGAGAAAAAAAGGGTGAAGGGGAACTGGAAGCTCTTGGTTTTTATAGCCCTGCGCCAAGCCAAGTTTAGATATATCGGGAACACCAGCTATTTCAAGAACAAGGTTAAGCTTAGTGTGATTCTTTACATGAAAGATAAACGGGGTGTGAGAGATGACATCAATATAAAAAATATCTTGGACAAGCTTGTGGTCGACTGTCTTTATCCCCATCGCTATACCAGAAAAAAACTGAGATACACCATCCCACCGGTTGCCCATCTTTTGGTAGACGATTCTCCTGAATATCTTGAATGGGGAAAGATAGAGCAGAAAATCGGCACACCGGAAAGAATAACTTTGATTTTTGAGGAGGTTGAAAATGAATGATCTGAAACCGTCGAATCGACTTAAGTTTAGGGCTTGGGATGAGGATAATGAAGTAATGTATTACTCCGACAAAGAATACGAGGATTGTTTTTTCGGCTTTGATAAAGGTGTTGTTGTTGCTTGGCTAAGGAAAATAGTGCCGCAGACATTAGATGAAGCCACCCATGAAGTAGGCGAACCAATCAAAGCTTGGCAATTCACCGGCTTGCAGGGCAAGAACGGGAAGGAGATTTATGAGGGGGATGTAGTCAAAATGATAGGTGAAGATGTTGAAGTAAGTGGTGAAGTTGTCTGGGATGTAGATGGTTTTATCGTTAAGTTTGGAAAATATGTAGAAGTAGAACCATGCCTACAGGGAAACTTCGCTCATCTTGGGAATAAAGACTGGGAAGTCATCGGCAACATCTACGAGAGCCCCAATCTTTTGGAGGAGACAAAATGAGCCTCTTTAGCATAATCGGAATTCTACTTGCACTCGGCTTGGCTGTCTGGATTGCGTGTAAGTTGTGTTATTGGGTGGGATATGATGCGGGCTATGAAAAAAGAAGAACAGAAGAATGGGTTAAAAAGGTTAGAAAATACGTAGAGCGGGGGTGTGAAAAAAAACGAAGATTTCTCTTGACAAATTAAATTTGCTTGCGTAGAGTGTTTTAGGACAGTCTACGGAGAGAAAAAATATATTCCTCCCCGTAAACTGTCCTTTTCACATTCAGGGAAAGCCCGCCGGTGGGTGGAGGACGGCGGGCTTTTTAATTATGACGGAAAAAGACCCAAAAAAGATACTTACTGCTTCTCAGTTGGAGTTCGCTAAGCTTCGTTATGAGGATGAGTTGACTAATGAAGAAATAACGAAGAAATGTAATATTAGCGTCAAGACAGGGGATCGGTGGTTTAAGAAGCCAGAAATTCAAGGGGAAATTCAAAGACTGGGCAAGGCTGATTCAGAGAGGGCACAGCGAATCTTGGAGCGTGCCAGCGTTAAAGCTGCCAAGATGTTACTGAGTTTGATTGATGAAAGTAACTGGCGATCTGTTTTTAATCAAGAAACAGCACGCAAAGCCGCTGGTGATATTCTTAATGCCATCAAATCAGAAAAGCAGGATTCTAATGGCAGTGCCAAGACAAATGTTATTCAAATTTTTAATAGTATTCCTGGTGTGTTGGGGAATGATGAACGAAGCGATAGCGGAAGTAGAAGCGAAAAGGATAAAGATTCCAGGAGTAGACTTCGGGTGGATAGAAGCTGAGCAACGGTTTAAGACTTTCGATCCCAAACCGAAGCAACTCCAATTTATTCAATCGCAGAAAAAATATGAGGCTTTTCTTGGTGCTTTTCGTAGTGGTAAAAGCCTTGCCGCCAGTTTCAAATCTTTTTTCCTTTCTTTAGACTATCCTGGAAATGTGGGATTGATTTGTCGAAAAGACTATACAACTTTACGTGATAGCACTATGCAGACCTTTTTCGGCATTATTCCCAAGACTTGCCCGTTGGTTTTGAAGTGGAATGAAAGCACACATGATCTTTGGCTGAAAACCAGAGACCCTAACAAACCCAGCCATATTATGTTTCGGGGAGCAGAGGAATATAAGAAGTTTGGTTCTTATGAATTGGGCTGGTTTTGGATTGACCAAGCTGAAGAGGTCCCTGAGATGATTTTTCGTCAACTTTCAGGTAGGTTGTCCAAGCCAGGGGTTCCCTTTTGTGGTATGCTTACCCCTAACCCTCCCGGACAATATCATTGGCTACATCGGCGTTTCAAGAAAGAATTTAATCCTAACACAGACCTTGTGATTCACACGTCAACTTATGACAACAAGGAAAACCTTCCACCTGGTTACATTGAAGATTTAGAGCGTCAACCTGAACAGTGGAAAAAGGCTTTTCTTTACGGAGAGTGGGCTTTTGTGGCTGAAGGTGATCCAGTCTATGCTATTTTCAAATCCGACATCCACATGGCGAAAGAGCCTTTACAGTTCTCCAGAGAAATACCGATTATCCGAAGCTGGGATTTTGGGTATAGATCGCCAGCGTGTGGATGGTATCAAATTTCACGGGACAACGATAGAATTTATAAATTAGCAGAATTGATTGGAATCAACATTACTATTGACCAGTTTGCCGATAAGGTTTTGGCGATGAGTTACGAGAGATTTGGTAATGAGGACTTTGAGGATTGCGGGGATCCTGCGGGATTGCAAAAAAACGATAAATCCGAACAATGCTCCATTGAGATATTGGAGGCTAAGGGAATCGAAAACTTTAAATGCCAGCGAACGTTTGTCAACGATGGTATAAATTTGGTTCGGAGAGCCTTGCTTGTTAGAGATGATGGTATTCCGTCTTTTATTATTGATCCCTCTTGCCAAATTACTGAAGAGGCATACTTAGGGGGATATTTTTTAAGAGAAGGTGAAGATGAACCCCATGAACCGAATCACCCCTATGCGGATGTTGCAGATACAGACCGGTATCTTTTTGTGAACTATATCCACGTTGATGATTTATCTACTTCTCCAGGTTGGTTTGTCGAAGCTCAGTATCGACCCCGCAAGCAATGGTTTGACCACCTGCGAAAGAAGGAAGGGATATGATAGAGCTTACTGAAACTCAGGAAAAAGAAGTTATCAACATCATCGTTGACTGCTACAAGTATTCAAAGGACAGATACAGTGAGTTTTATGAGCTTTGTAATTATCTGCAAAAGCTGTATGAGATAGAGCTACCTGAGAAGTTAGGGGCAGACTTGGAAGAAGAAAACCCGGGCTTGCTCCCCGCAGATGCTCATGTCGGTGTGAATGAGCTTTTGGCTCAGCTTTACGATATTCTTTTTGCCCTCGATCCCTTTTTTCGTTGTAGCGGAGGGCAAAACACTTCGGAAAGAAAACTTAGAAATATCACCTCTTATCTCAAGACTGCTGCTTATCGCTCGAAATTCAAGCGTTCATATACTCCGACGCTGAGCAGTGCTATCCGTTTTGGCGTAGGTGTGGGTTACGTTGATGTGACTGAGATTCCGCTGAACGTGTTGAAGAGAAACTTACGGATGGAGGAGAACTCTCCTTTGGGGTATTCTGACATTGTGTCTGAGAATAAATTCCTCTGTCCGACTTATGTTTCTTGTAACCTCCGAAGACATTTTCCCGATCCAGATAATCTGAGAAGGAAATGGGCGATCCAACAAGACAAGGTATCGCTTCTGGATTTGCTTGAGGACATGGAAAAGGGTGAAGAGAGAAAATACGATAGGCTGGAAACCAAAGAGGACATAGATAAGCTTAAAAACACCACTTTTCCTAAAACCGATTGGGAGGAGTTTTTTACCTCTACGGACTTTCGGTCTGGGATAATGAAGGATTATAACATCCCAATTGAGCTTCTGCATTTCCGGGGATGGATACCCATTCCCAATGAGGATGATCCAAACGGAATCCCAAAGTTTGTGGACGTAATTGGCACGCTTGCGAATCGGGAGGTGCTCATTCAATTTGACGAAAATGAGTGGCACTATCCTGCGGCGGAGAGTTTTATATCAACATTTATTTTCCCTGAAGATGATGATTATATATATCCGGTCAGCAAAATTGGGGCTTCGATGAATGCTCTGTTGCAAAAGTTTTATATCAGGAATCGCCAACTGATGGCTTTGGCAAGAATTTTGGGTCCCCCTTACTACACAGACGATCAGAACAAAAAATTTCCCAATTATATTCAGGCAAAGTCTGGAGAGGTGATTAAGGTATCGAAGGGATCGAAATTTGAGCCCATAAAAACCGCAGACGTAAGCAAAGAGTCTTATTTAGAGATGAACAATCTGACTAATGAGATTCAATATATTTTTGGCTCGAATCAATTCTCTGCCGGAGTTAGTCCTCCCAGAGAGCAGTTGGCTACGGGAATTATGGTTTTGAAAGGTGTCACGGATACTTTGAGGAAGTTTGAAAGTAATATAATAGTCGATACGGGGCTGATTACAATTCTTAAAAGATTCTATGATATAGGGCGGCTTTATCTTGAAAAGACACCCATTGAACTCTACGATACCAAAGAGACGGTAGAGCTGGATATGCGTGACATAGATGGAGGGGATGTAGACATTCAGATACAACTTAACGATGTCTGGAACCAACCGATCCAAAGGCAGGAGATGTTAAAGCTTGCAGAGATTTACAAAGACGATCCTTTTATTGATCCGGTTGAACTCCGAAGAAAACATTTTAGATTAGTTCAGTTTACAGAGGTGGAAAAGCTTGTGCCTGATCCAAAGGATAAGTTGTTGTATCCTGAAAAGGAAAATATGATGATGGTTAAGGACGGAACCTTCGTCCCTGTGTTGCCTGAAGAACCGCATGAGATTCATATCCCGGTGCACATGAAGTATAAGGATCATCCTATTGTTGCCCAACATTTGCAGGGACACATGGCTATGCTTCAAGAGAAAGAGAAATCGCCGAATATGCCTGCACAGGCGGGTGGAAAGACATCGTTACCTGAAGATGAAATTGATCTGGCGCAACAGATGGCGCAGGGGTTTAAACCAAAGAATATTTAAGGGAAATATTAGATGACCCTTTCACAAATCTTAGGCAAGAATCCGTATTATGATAGAAAGACGGAGATTCCACTTGAAGGACAATGGGATGTGCGGGTGCTTATTCGAGATGGGAAAATTTTGAATGTGTGGAAGGGAGAGAGTATAAAGGAGCCAGAAGAGAAGAGGAAGAAATGAAGATAAAGTGCAAAATACACCATAACTATATGGGCAACCCTTCTTGTGTTTCATATCGGGCTTGTTTGCGAAAAGATGAAGCTTTCCGTTATTTTGCACACTTGATTAAGTATTATCCACAAATAATGCAAGGAGATTTTTGGGTTAAGGATGAACAAGATGCGGAGTCGAGAGGGCTAACATTATTTAACTTCGGTGGGTTTGGTGTAGGCAAAAGAGTAACCGATCCAGAACGGATCGAACGATTAAATGAGATTGCAAGGGCGGGGAGAAGATAGAGAAAGATGTCAAAACAAAAAGAATATAAGATCAAAATTCATACAGTTAGATTAAGCGGTGCTCCACAATTGCACGGAACTGTGACTCTATCTTCATCCGACAAAAATTCAACTCCCTCTGATGATTTTTGGTATGTTTCTTGGGATGATAAAGTTGTTGCTAAAATTTATGAGCCAGAACTTTTGACCGTAGCATTTGAACTATTGAAAATCGTTAAGAATAGAACGATAGATGTAAAACAACAAATTGCGGAGATGATGAAAGAACTTACACGAAAGGAATAAAACAACCCTTTTAACATAGCTTTTTTGTAAGGGCGATACGGAATAACCGAAGCCTCGTTCGGTGAACTTAACAGTTCATCGGGCGGGGCTTTTTTTGTTAATCCCATTCATGGTGAACCATTCATGGTGAACCAAAAGATAGGAGGGCGGGAAATGTGAAAAGAATCGAAGTGGTTAAGGAAACTGAAGGATAAACTTTTAACCAAAAGGAGAAGGGCATGAAAAGAAATTTGATAGTAACGTTGGTGGTGGTTTTGATCTTGTGGGGTGGTGGCATATTTGCCGGTCACATGTATGATGGGATGGTTAAGCAAACTTATCAGGCTCCGTGGCATATTGTCGACTGGTATATGTTCTGGGGTCCCTTTGCTTCAACAGACACACTCTATGCGGACACTTGCGGTGGGTGTGATTCGGCTGAAGCAAGCACGAGGATTGTTGACACGGCTTATACCGTTTGGATGCCTCAGCCCATCAATGCAGATGGGTATCTTATACATTTTCAGATAATTCACCAAGACTCGATGTTCGGGGTTGACAGCACCGAAACTTTGTCTGTCGGATTACAGACTACCAGTAATCATACTGATGCTACTCCCACGGTTAACACCATCAAAGCCGATGCATTTGCTGATGTCGAGGATCTCACGCTTCGCAGATACTATGCCCATCCAGATAGTTTCATCGTTGGACCAAGCCAGTGGATTTGGGGCACCCATACCAGATGCAGAATTATCAGGACGATTTGGCCTGATACTGCGGCTTGCTTGGTAGGTTGTTATACTCCCGATACCACACTTTACGACCATACAAAAGTGCGAATCTGGATAAAGTCAGTGGACACTTACTAAGTCTGGAGGGGTGAATTATGCCAGTTAGAGTTAGAAAGGTAGATGGATACAGGGTTACTCATGGCGGAAAGGTTTCAGCTAAGGAGACCACCAAAATAAAGGCTGAACGGCAGGCAAATTTACTGCGTGCGGTAAGGCATGGATGGAAACCTACTGGAGAACCTGCAAGGAATCGGCTTAAAGCGAAACGGAAAAAATAGGAGTACCTAATGGCAAAAACAAATGCTGTGGCGGAAACGCCAACACGACCTAAGCCTTCATTAACTCTGCCTCGGTCTAAGGTAAAGCCAGATGTTGGTTCACAGGTGAAGTTGATTGTGACTGCTAAGGTGGTGGAGGAGAGTCTTGGCAGCGAATGGGAAAAACCTCGTCGCTCGACAAAGCGCATAGAGATACAAAAGGTTTCCCCGCTCACCAATTCGAATCGACTCAGAGCGAAAAGGGGGAGATAATTGATAGGTGTTTTTGAACGAGTCGGTCGTGCAATCCGACAACGCTTGCTTTCCAAAGAGGAAAAAGTAAAAGAGGCGGCTTCGCTTTCTGCTGAGGTGGAGCTTGGGGATTGGGTGGAGCACTTCTTCAAATCTCCAATCTGGGAGAAGATAATCTGCCCATGGTTGGAGGAAGAAAAAGAAGCCGCAGATATGCGGTTAGAAAATGTTGCCCATGAGATTCCCCAAGATAATGAGGGACACTCGGAGAGGGCAAAAAAGAGATTCATCAAAGAATTTCGATCAATGTTAGAAGAAAAACTAAAACAAAAAGCTGTGGCTCAACAGAAACTGTTGGAGCTACAACTTACTGGAGAAAAAGATGCCAAACGATAATCTCTCTGAAGAAGAGAAACAAGCTCTTCTCGAAGAGGAAGAGCAAAAGAAAAAAGAGGAAGAGGAAGCCCTTCTCGAAGAGGAAGAGGAGAAGAAAAGAGAGGAAGAGGAAGAGGAAGAGGAGAGGAAGAAAAAGGAGTTAGAAGGGCTTTCGAAAGAGGAATTAGACGCTCTCCTGGAAGAGGATGAACTAAACCAACTGAAAGAGTTGGGTTTTCCTCAGTTCAAAACTGTTAAGGAGTTAGCGGAGAACTTCAAGAAGTTCATCGACGAAGACAAGATGACGTTCCCGATAGTCAAAGAGCTTGCCTCTGCGTTTAAGATGACACCACATCAATTTATCAATGCAGTCAAGGATCAAATCAAGGAAAAGACACCTTCTGCTTTATCACCAAAGAAAGCAAAGGGCGAAGAGTATGATGCGAAAGTCAAAGACCTTGAAAGCGAAATTGGCAACATGCGTGTCGAGATGCGGTTTGATGAGTTCCGGCGGATAATGAAGGAAAAAGATATTGACATCGACAGGAGCCTCAAACCAAAACTCATCAAACTTCTCCCTGGGATAGTCAGTGGGATGTCAGCGGATGACATAGAAGATGCTCTGCTCTTTGATGAAGCTTATGATCTTTACCTGTTTAAGCTCTCCAAAGAGAAAAATCCCGAAAAACTCAGGGAGGGATTAAAGCCTTTTGACGCAAAGCGGCTGGCGAAGCTAAGACAGTTGGGAATATCACCGCGCAAGAAAGCAACCAAAGGTGCCACTTCCCAAGATGTCAAAAATTATGGGGAGGGCATAACTAAACTATGAGGAGATAGAAATGCCCCCAACTTATGCAAGTGACTTACTCTCCGGGATAATAAGTGGTCAGACGTTCCCGGAAGGTATGATCATGTTAGAGATACACAAAAAGATCAAATACCACGAAGATGCGGTAGAGATGGGTAAGAGTCTTTTCGCCTTGCAGGGCAAGGAAATATCGAGAAAGCCATCCATTTCTCCGAAGGTCTTTTGTTACGAAAAACAGGCAGAGGGAGAGTTCCTTCAGCTTGCCAGTAGTATTGTTCTGGCTACTACAACCATCACCGTGGATGCCGTAGGTCCCTTGAAGCCGGATGATATAATCCAGATATGGGCTGCGGATTTGTCCGACTTTGAGCAGATACGGGTTCTCACGGTTCCCACGGATACGACTTTTACCTGCACCAGAAATTATGGGACAAGCAGTTTGGGTGTATGGCCGGATGACACCAAGATCAAAATTCAGTTCAATGCTTCCGCAGAAGATAGTTCTCTCCCCACCATAATGAACCGGATACCAAGTGAAGAATACAACGTCGTGACACTGATTCGCACCGCAATCGGTGGGGGATTGTTTTTCACCAGCCAAAAGACCTACACTGGCGATCCCTGGACAGATCAGTTGATAGAGAAATGGATTGACCACTTAAGCGATAAAGTCAACAACGCTCTGTTTGGCGCAAGACATTGGGATACAACCCTCGGCATACCCATAGGAGAGGGACTAATTCCCGCCATAGTTCGCAGGGGCGGGGTTCTCGATCCGATCAACGGGGTTATCACCCTCAAGAGATTCTTGGAGACGATGCGAAGGGCTTTCAAGGTTGGCTCATCCAAAAAGCTCGGATTGTTCTGTCCTATGATGCTTTACGCCCTGGCTGAGTGGAAGAGGGAGAAGGTAATCATCATGAATGAGGACGAATACCTCAACATGAGGGTTAGCAGGTTAGATTTGCCTGGTGGTAAGCAACTAATGATACTACCGGAAAGAAAACTGTCTGGTGATCCTGACGATGCACCAGATAATCTTTTTGGCTCAAGTTTCGTTGTCGCCGATCCCGCCAATATAACCTATATGCCCCTTTTGACCAGCCTGGGAATACTCGACGAGAAGCTTTTGAAGAATAGGCAGTTGCCCGATTCTTTGAGCCGGAAAGAGGAATATATCTCTTGTGCCACGTTCAGGTGGGATGTGATAACATCCCATACTTTTGCCAGTGGGATCACCGGTTACCAGAATTAAACCAGGAGGAGGGTTATGAAGGAAACGAAAAAACAGGAGGAGGAAGAAGAAAAGGCTCTTCTTAAAAAAGAAGATGAGGAGAAAAAAGAAAAGCCCGAAAAGCTGGAGAAGCCAGAAGAGCCAGAGCCCGAGCCCGAAAAGCCGGAAGAGCCGGAGAAGCGTTCGGATGCTGTAACAAAAGTATACAAGCATAACTTTGTGAACTGCCACCTTACCCTGTCTTCACCCGAAGAAACCGGCACCCAGAGTATAGCCATTGTTCTTCAAAAGCCAATAAAGGAGCCGTGGGGATTCTATTCAACGGTTGACGAGAACATCCAGAAACTGATTGAAAAATCCCCCTACTTTGGGAGAAAGTCTGGGTTCAGAATACTTGAATCCTCTGAAGCCGAGGCGAATAAAGGGAAAGCCACAAAAGGTAAGTTGCCCAAGTATAAACCCGGCGTTATGAGTGGGATAAAGTAAAGGCTTGAGACTTGGGATTGGGGGTTAGGGGTTAGCCCCAAGCCCCCAGTCCCAAGAACCTGACTTTAAAATGAACATAACAAAATACATCCAGGACAGTATTTTGGGAGATCCTTCAGAGGTCGTTGCCCGGAAGCTTAACGAACATTTAGAGATCGTCTCAAGGGACGTTTATGACTTCCACAATTGGAGTTGGCTTATAAGATCGGATGAGCTGACTCTTGAGACAAATACGATTGAATATAACCTTTCAGGAAAGGATAAAGATTTATCTAAGGTTGTTGAGATATATTATGGTGAAAACATGGTCAAACTAAAAAGGTATCCTAACATGGATGCTTTTTACAGCCTTGCTTTTGGTCAAATTGTAAGCGAGTCACCGGTTTGTTTTGTGCCAAAGGAAAGAATCAACGACCATACGTGGAGTGCAATCATATACCCATGCACAGGCACCAACCTTGAATCCATAACATACTTTTACAAAAAGACTTTCAGTGCCGGAGATGTTTTCCTTTATCCCAATCCGATGGTTTTTGTCAACGGGATTATGGCTCGTCATCTAACGGGTCAGGCGATCACCATAAAAGATTCCGCTGAACGCATGAGCATAGCTCAGCTTGCCAGGGATTATCTAAGGGAATATTTGTCAGGGAGAGAGCTGATGAGGGAAAATGATTCTCCCGTTACTCATCCAAAAATTAAAATAGATATTTCCACAGAACAGAAACGGCAGTTAAGAACGATGAGAACCTTTCAGGGTTTGCGAAGAAGATAAAAAATGAAAAAGTGTCCTTTTTTGATTTTGCTTTTTGGCTGTTGGCTATTGACTATCACCTATTCGGTTGCCACTCAACTTTTGACTCTATCGGATTTTCGGAGAGCGGCACAGGATCAGTCTGTTCTATCAACTCATCCTTTTTATCCCGACTCTGTGTGGAATAATTGGATCAACGAGGCTTGTGCTGATCTTTCCGGATATGGTATTATTGAAAAGTTAGACACCTTAATTTGGGTTGAGGGAGTCATAAGTTATAGTGCTAACACTGATTTTATCCGGTTAGTTACACTCTTTGCCTTACGACCCGTGGGAAAGCGGGCTTTGACTTTTATTCCAACACCAGACATAGGTAAAGTGCCAGTTACGGATTTTGAGCCTCAAGTTTTTTGGCAGATAGGGAAAGGTGAGAATGCGATAATTGGGTTCTTTCCTCCACCGGTGGTCAAAGATACCTTTCTGGTGATCTATGGGGCTGAGGCGGCTTATATGGATACAGCTACCGATACCACTGACATCCCCTATTGCTATCGACCGCTGATTATCGACTATGTGGTCTATCGAGCACTTCTAAGAGATGGAAAGAGGGGTGCCTCTGATCGTTATTATGATAGCTACATGAAGCGATTGGGGATTAAGCTGAAATTTGAAGGAAAACAATATGATGTTTTTATAGGTCGGCAAGAAATTAAACCTTGACAAAGGAGGAAAAGATGAAACTAAAATTGTGGATTTTGGTTCTGGTGGGCATCTGTTTTTTGTTGCTTTTAGCCAATCAGAGCCAGGCTATAAGTTACACTGAGTTGAAAAAGCAACTTGGATATAGATTGGCACAAAGTTCCCCGGATTTTGAGGATGCCGATTTGCAAGCATGTATTATCATGGGAAGGATAGCGGTATTGAATCATGGACTCAGCGGGACATACGAGATAGGCAGTCGAAAAGTCGTGTTTCCGAATCAACAATTTGTGCCACTATACGATGTAGCTGGCGGTTCTTTGGACATAATGTTCGTAACGTCTGTAATTTTGACAAGTGGTGGTAAACATAGGTCTCTGTTGGAGCATTCCTTGAAAGATTTAGCACACCGTCATCTGGACACCGATGTCCCGCTATCTTATTATTCCTTTTTCCGCCACAAAGATTCAACTTTCATTTCTGTCTATCCGACGTCGGCAAACACGGAAACACTTTATGTCACTATGGTAAAATGTGGTTTTGCTACAACCAACATTATTACTTCGCCTATCTTTGAAGAGGTCTGGCTGGATTATGCTCTTTTCATTGCTTATCTCAGAATAGAAAATTATCAGGCAGCAGCACAGGCTTACAATTCCTATGCTAAAGGAATTGCCATATTGCGAGAGCAACTTTTTAATGTTCAACCAGATGTAACAATTGCACCCAAAATAATCAAATAGGAGGCTGATATGAAAAAGGTATTGATGGTAATGTTTATTTTTGTAATCTACCTGTCTTTAACAAGTCCTGCAATCGCCGTTGAAGGGGCTTCACTTGATGGTCGACTTAAACGGCTTCTCAACGATGAAACGGATCCATTTTTCCCCGATAGCATACGGTGGGATTTTTTGGCAATAGGAATGAAAAAGTGTGCTACGCTATGCGATCAAGTGGGGAATTTTAGGATGGAACATTATGTAGGAGACAGCGCTCGCCTTGCTACTGGTGAAGCTTTTAAAGTTCCTCCATTTGACATCTCTTCTATTTTTTCCTCTGGCACGCCAATTACTAAGATCACGAATATCTGGTTAAAGGATACGACTTATGCCTTGGTGGAAATTAAAGCAAAAGATGTAGCCCAAAAGAAAATTGCTACTTCAGAACCAATCAGATACTGGTATAAACAATACTCGCCAGGTGCAACCGTTAGACTCGGCGTTTATCCGGCACCAATAGAAAGCACAGCTATATGGATTTTTGGTTCTTGCGCACCATTGTGGGCAGACACTTCCTATCTAAACCCTGGCTTTGAAAACGAAGTAGTGCTTTATGCTCTGTATCTCTGCAAACAAAGACAGGGTGAGCACGAGGTGGCTAATTTTATCAAACAAATAGCCATCAACGAAATTCTGGACTTGAAAGCCATCTTGGAGAACCGCCCGGTTGACGTAACCATAGCCAAAGAGGTAGTGCCCAGATGAAATGTATTAAGGTTTTTCTAATGGGACTCATTTTCTTTGTTTTGGGATTCGGTGTTTGGGCGCAGGATATTGACGATGAGGAAGAACAGCAACCAGAACCCGCAAAGATAATTGAGGACAAGATTATCCTGCCCATTCAGCCACCCAAGCCGAAACCTACACCCATAGAAATTCAACCGATAGAGCCGAAGGTTGAATCCAAGCAGAGATTTGTTCCGCCTTCTTTGGTAACTCCGCCTGAAAGGGACTCAGAGCTTGAACCGGCTGGTCAGTTTTGGTTCAAAGAACCCACTCTTTCTCCAGCAACTCCGTCTGAAAGGGAGCAGGGGACTACTCCAACCAGTCAATTTTGGTTCAAACAGCCGACTCCTGTTGTTGCCCCTAATTATCTAAAAGGAGACCAACCACAGGAGCTACGATTTCAAAACCCCAGTCTCATCAGTGCCCCCGCCTATCTAAAAGAAGATCAGCCACAGGGAATTCAGTTTCAGGGTCCGGGTTCTATCAATCCGCCTGACTACTACAAACAAATTCAATCACCGGGTTATCAATTTCAGACACCCAACCCTGTAAATGCTCCCGATTATCATAATCCCTATAATCCCCGGGGCGTATCATTTATACCTTTCAAACAACCCAGTCTTTTAGCTAATGCCCCACCTTCACCTTCAGCTGATTATAGAAACCAGTTGATGAAATTTCGGACACCACGCCAAGTCCAAGGTGCATCATCCCAATATTCGATGGCAATTCTGCAAGATTTTAGGGGTGGTCTTAATCTGGTAGATTTTCCCAACAAGATTGCGGATAACGAGGCAACGGAGCAGCAGAACTTTATCTGGAGTACAGCGGGGAAATTGGAGCCACGTCCAGGGTTTGATAAATATAACACCACTGAATTCGATGCAGGTAAAAGAATCTGGGGACTTCATCCTTACTACACTTCAGATGGTGGTAAGATTCTTTTAGCTGGAGTGAATGGAACGCTATGGGCGGATACAACCTATAATGGTGCTGGGACTTTTGTTTCTGTCAAAACGGGGCTTCAGAGCAACGACAAGTATTATGATTTTGAGACCTTCAAAGGCAAAGCCATTGTAGCGCATGAGGGGGATTATCCGTTTGTTTTAGATGAAGAAATGAATAAACCATTTGAATTTGGATATGCAGAAAAGTTCTCTGGCAACTCACAAACTCATATCGCGTGCACGGTTTATGTTGAAGTTCTGAATGTAAATTGGCGGACAGACCAATGGGCTGGTTATCTTCTTTGTGATGCTCCAAGCACCCATGCAACGGGTGCACAAACTGAACCTTTAATGATTTTTGGCAATACGAATAATGTTCTACTGATTCCCTCGCAATGGGCTTCTGTTGGTCTGGATGAAGCTAACTATATTGTGGGTGCTTTCGATTATGATTCTTTATGGGCAGGAACTACGGATTCAGTTGATAATTCTGTTGTTTGTGTTAATTACATAAGAGACGATTTTACAGGAGCTGATGTAGGGAATGGAGATGGCAGAGTAATAAAAATGACATCAGGTCCTTCAGCGGGAGAAGAAAGAATCATCACATATAATGATTTGGCACAAATTAGAACTCAATATCGCTTTGATAGCTTAACCCTATCGGGAGGAGATGATTTTGTAATACTAAAAAAAGTTTTTTGGCAACCTGAACTTTGTGAAATTTACAAAAATAGACTTTTTTTTGTTACCAAAAATCAATATCCTCAAAGTAGTAAAGAATTTATCGTTTTCTCTGAAGATAACGAACCTACGTATTTTGATCCCGATAATTTTATTCCCATTGGGGGAGGGGGGGACGATAAAGTCACCGCCTTAGCCACCTTCTACGATGACCAGCTTGGCTACAAGGATCGCTCTAGGGATTGTCTGGTAATCTTCAAAGAAAACTCTATCTATAAATTGGTCTGGAACTCTGCCACCGATTATTATTTGGTTCAGGTGACGGAGGGTATCGGATGTGTAGCTCCCCAGTCTGTCGTAAATGTAGAGGGGAAATATATCCTGTTTCTGCATACCACCGGAGTCTACGCTTTTGATGGACGGACGGTGACTTTGGTATCTAAGAAAATTCAGCCGACCATAGAAACGATAAAAGGCTGGCCAATAAAACTTGCGGCGGGTGGTTATTACAAAGATCACTATTATCTTTCTTATCCCGATGGGGGTTATGGGCGATGCAACAAGACCATAGTTTTTAATGTTAAGCTGGTGGCTTGGGCTACAGTAGTGGGTATGAGGGGTAATATTTATGCGGAACAGACCGCTCTTAGTGATACCGTAAAATTACTTTTCAGCGATTGGCAAGATAGAACCCTAATCTATGAATTTGGAGAAGCTACCACAGATACGGGTGAGGCGATTTCTCTGGCTTACAAATCGAAAGCTTTTGACTTCAACTCCATAGCGGACAGGAAAAGGTTCACATACTTTGATCTGGACTATTATTTGACCAGTGGGAACTTCACCACTTATTTCTATACAGATTTTGGGGACAGTCTCAGATACAACAAGACGGTTTCAGAAAGCGGAGGATACCGATATAAACGTCTTCCTTTGGATGCGGATTGTCTGGGGAGGAATTTCTCATTTAAGATAACTTCATCAAGTCATTTAGAGTTAGGTAAAGTGGGATTGAAATTTAAAAAGATAGGAGAGTGATGAGTTATGGGACCTTGGGTAATACCTGCGATTAGTGCGGCGGGATCGGCTATTCAGAGCTATCTGGCTTCAAGAGGGCAAAAAACAGAAAGAGGATTGAGTCCTGAAGCTCAACGTTTTCTTAATATGCTCTACGGCAGATTGGGGAAAGGTGCACCTTCTTATCTAACGAGACCGATTGAAGCAAGATGGGGAGCACGGAAACAGGGCATCAGAGAAAGTCTTGGCGAAGGTTTGGGTCCGGGATCAGGCCTGGAGACCGCCCAACTGATGAGAGCAACGACAGCAGAAGGCAGAGAGATGGGGGAAGCCACTGAAAGACACGAGGCAAGTATATTGAGAGCCATAGCGTCAGTTGTCGGGGGAACGGGACAGCAGACAACTACTATGCCTTTCGATGTAGGACCGCCAGCAGAAGACATAGGTTGGATGCTTTATACGCTTATGCAGGGGAAAAAGGGGAAGGGTGGAGGTTTATCGGGTGGTGGGATGCAATATAGTCCTGGGTTTTTAGGGGGATAATATGGCTGGATCACTTTTACGAGGATGGTTGGGAGCTCAACAATACACTCAGCAACAGGAGGAGCTTGCAGAGGAGAAGAAGAGGGAAAAGTTAGAAGAAACTCTCAGTCAGCTTAATTTAAAACGACTTGGTAGACAAATAGATAGAGAAGCAATGGAATGGGAGCGATCGGAGGCAGAGAGGAACAAAGAAAAACTCTGGGAGGAAGTTGGGCTTCCTCTTAAATTGGCGGAAATGGGACTGAATGTCCGTGAGTTGGGGACAGCAAGAGGATTGCCGCCAGAGGTCACAAAAGTGCTTGAAGACATGGTATACCAAGCAAATTTGCCAGAGGGTCGGAGGGTAGAATATCCGTCTACGGTTGTTGAACCACTCTTTGAATTGCCAAGAAGTTTTACTATGAAGTATGAGGGGCTTGGGGGTGGGGGTAGGGGAAGGGGGATAACCCGATTAACTGAAAGAGAGTGGATTCTTCAAAAAACAGCCAAACCCTTTTCTTCTTACGATCCATCTTCTGATGAAGACTGGGCTGATTTGCAAAGATTGTCAGAGAAAGGTTATTTTGGGAATCCCGAAATAGACAGAATTGAACATGTTGGTAGAAAGCCTTCTGCTACCACTTATTTAAACGAAGCGCAGAAATTAGAGAACCTTCTTGATCCAACGGGGAAATATGACGAGCTTATAGAGTTTTATCGAGACACGGCAGCAATGATGAGGAAGAAACAGAGGGTAACAGGAAAGGAAGAAGAGACAAAAGAAAGTATTTTAACTGCTTTCCAAAATGCTGGAATTAAAAGAATTAACACTGAAGTATTACAGACAGACTATCCTCATTTGACGGAAGAAGATATTGACTGGATTATAAGCGAGCTATAAATATGCCATTTGATCCCCGAAAATATGCTTTAGACGAAAAGCCAACCAGATTTGATCCAGCCAAGTATGCTTTACCCGAAGGACAGTATGAAGAGCCGATAGGGCCGGAGCTTCCAAGATTGGATTTTATGCAAAAAATAAGACAGAAGCTTCCCGCGCTTCCACCGCTTCAAGAAATTGTCGGTGGATTAGCCGAAAGAGGTTTGGAGAAATGGAGAGAGGAAACTGTTCCTACTCCTATATCTGAAGCTAAAACCGGCATGGAGCAACTTGATATAATTTTGGGAAACATCAAAAAGCAAGCTCTTAGCCTTCCTCGATTTCCGATAGATATTGCACAACAGGTAATGTTTACAGAAGAAGGTAAAGCACGGGAGCCTAAAGAGGTTTTGGGTCAAGCTTTGAGAACTGTCACTGATTTCGCTGAATATGGACGGCAGAACTTTGAGAACTACGCTACATATATCAGTCCTCTTTCTTCACCAAAAGCCAGACAGAAAGCAATTGAGCAGATAGCCGAAGATCCGCTGGGTCTATTCTTTACCACGGCAATTCTAAAAGGTGGAATAAGGGGAGGTAAGAAAGTTTATACCGCCGTGAAAGAGATAAAGAGAAGAAAGGGTTTGCCAATTGAAGAGCCTCGGATCGAAGAAGTAAGACCAATAACTGAAATACCGCCGGAAATAGAAATCCCCAAGAAGAAAGTCCCCGGCAAAGCCAAGATGGAGCTTGCCAAAGAGCTAAAGGCTGAGGGCGTGACGGAGGAACCTGCACCAAAAGTAGAAATTAGGCAAATACCTCAGAGATATCCAACATTAAAAGAAAACCCACATGTATCAAAAGAATTAGCTGGGGAACTAAGCGGGGACATGGTTTATGAAATAATAGTTGATGGAATAAAGAAGGGCAAAATTTTTAAGTCACTCAAGTATGATAAATTTCAAGTTACCTCAGAAAGTATCTTGGGAAAATTCAAACCAAAGTTTTTCAAAACCTTAAAGGGGGCACAGGATTTTATTATTAGAAGTAAAGAAAGATATTTGCCAATTGGTGAAGTAGATTTAATGACTGGACAAAGAATAAAAAAAATTCCCCCTGTCAAAAGGGTTGAGGGCGTGACGGAGAAGGCAGCCCCAAAAGAGCCAGAGGTAATAGATCAGGAAACTTATCTTGCTATCCATGGTGCAAGTAGACAAGAAATAGGAGAAGCGGCACTTCATAAAAACATTCCTTATGGTAAGCCCAGACAAAGACTTTTAAAAATTCAACTTGAAAAGGACAGACTATTATTAGAAAAACGGGAACAACTTCGCAAGGAATACAAGCAAAAAGTTGAATCTGGGGAAATACGCCCACCCACCAGAACAGAATCGCTTATTAGGACAGCGAGAGGACATCCAGATAATGAAGCCGTTATGGCGGCAAGGAGACTTTTAGAAAAAAGGGGAATTGATTGGAAAGCTAAGAGCGTGACGGAGAAGCCAGCGGTTAAACTCTCTGAATCCAAGCTTAAGGCTGAAGCCTCCGAGATGTTGGAAGAGGCTGAACTCATTCGACCCCCAAGTGTAAGGAAGGGACCAAGGGCTTATGGTGTGCAGGTTGCCTACGATCCAGCCACTACTCCTGACT
>Ga0209986_10001680_pt1 | contig 21024 bp, 16 predicted proteins | sample BlataG_FD_183168 | JGI IMG/M metagenome (GOLD analysis project Ga0209986, IMG submission 183168) | Deep subsurface microbial communities from Black Sea to uncover new lineages of life (NeLLi) - Black_00105 metaG (SPAdes) (version 2) | ecosystem: Environmental > Aquatic > Marine > Oceanic >... | reverse complement strand
TTTTTCCGGCATCATAGCGGGCTTGGACTTCTTGGCGTCTTTTTAAGAGCTCTTCAACACGTGGGGCAAAGTTTCTGTAAGAAGAAAAAGAGAGAGATAATAAAAGGAGGGGGTGGGAAGAGGAGGAGGAGGTTGAGTGTGCGAATGTGGGGGAGACAAGAGACCCGGAGATGGTCGGAGGTGATTCGGTAGCAATATGTACCTTGATAGATGAGCCACGAAGTTCATAGCATCCGGAGTGATTATAGTGTGGTACTCCGGTCGGATTGGAGCAGCAATCTTCATACTGCCCACGGTTTGGACTTGCATTATTCCCAGATGTTTCGACTTTCTAACGCAAACTGCAATCGGCAAGATCAAGGTCGAATTTGATTTGATTTGAACTCTCTTAAGATCGATTAAATGTCGAAAATATTTATTCCCTCCCTCTATTCCTTGGGTTTATACAAATATTAGTCATCCTTTAGGGACGGCGTCAGCAGCTGCAGGCTGTCCGCCCTCAGTCAGTTGGAAAACTTGATTGAAAATGTCTACCTTTTCACTTCAAAACGGGTAAGATCCCCATCTGTAATGAAATGAAATGCACTGTCTTGACTTACATGAAACACAAAAATGGTTGAGAGCCTCAATCTGCATGACGATGTGTGTTTTCTCTCCCTTCCACTACTGTCATCCACTAACAAAAACGACATACACCTCCTACACACTCCGATTAACAACAATCCTACCTTATTCTTCAAATATACAATTGTTGGAGGTAATGGTACACGCAATTCTCTCTGAAAAGGGAGAGAAAAACACACATATGGAATACACATACAAACATTATACAAAAAAAACAAAGCCTCCTTCAGGTAGATATAAGGTAACCCATACTGCTTCATCTACTACTGGTCCATCTTTATCCCACCATGATGATCATTACTATAGATGGTAACATTGATGGAAGAGGAATGGCTATACAACCAAAATTGACACAACAAGGGGGGGAGAGAGAGAGAGAGTTTTATTCAGTCATGATTGAATAAGCTATCCGGATCAGGAGACAGGCCTACTTCCCTCTACAATCTATATGTAATATATGAAAAAACACTCTACCAACTACTATATACAAACCTATAACGACTATCTGTTATTATTATGAGTCAACCACCATGCCATCATCATAATCAGTTCTCTCTAAGATGAAGCTTCACCAAAGAAAGCATCAGATATATTCACCTCAGAAGCTTCTCTCCCCTCCTGCACATCTCTGAAAGACTTGAACTCGTCACGCAACCTAGCAGCCTCATCAAACCTATGATCTTCCAACGCTGTCTCAATGGCGACCACCAACGACAATGCCCTATCGCTGGCCAGGATCTTGTCAATCACATCTCTCATCTTGCTGGCATCTTCAAATCGCTCTTCTGCTACAGCGACCTGGAGAGCAAGTTTGTGCATGATTGTGGGGTCGTTGTAGTGCATGATTTCTTCCCGACATGATCTGATGATTTCTGCTGCAATATCCGTAATTTTACCACCCGCAGTACCAACACCACTACCGCCAGTAGAGCTAGATCCATTGCCTCCCTTGGGCCCTACCATGGTCCCTTCTGTTGTGAATGTAGACATAGGATGAGCCATCTTGGAGGCAATCTCTTTATTAACATAGATGGCAGCACCAAAACGCACAGCTAAGTTCATTGCGTCGGATGGGCGGGCATCAATGTCAATGTCCTGAGTGACATCCTTGAACCCAATGCCTCTTGTGAAATGGACTCTGGCATGATATGTCATGCCTACAAGAGCTGTGATGCGTATTTTGCATACTCTGTAGCCTAGAGCTTCAAGCATGGTCTTCATGAGGTCATGGGTGCTAGGTCTGGAGGCGGATTTTTTGGTGATTTCTTTGACGAGAGCTCCACATTCGAAATCGCCTTTCAAGGGGGAAAGGAGAATGGGTTTGGGTTAGTTGAGCTTGGAGGCAAGGAAGGGAGGAAACGTTTGGTTTAAGAACATACCAATATAGATGGGTAAGACACTGTTTTGTCCATCTTTGAGTCGAAGGTAGACGCAGTGACCATGTTTATCTGCCTTGATGCTGTAGGGAGAGGAAGGGGCGGTGGGGAATATCAGTGAGATAGGAGTGGATGGGTTGGGAGGAGGGGAACCTTAATGCATTGGATCTGGAATGTATAGTGTAGCGACCGTCTACTAAGTCTAGTTGCGAGCATAGTATCGAGATCGGCAAGGAATGAGACAACTGCTTGGCACACACGCAGGGTAAAATTGGAAACCCCAACTTACTCTCCAATAACTGCTTCGTGGTACTTGCCGAGATCAAATCCCCCTTCAGCTGAACCATTGACGATGGCTATTTTAAGTCTCGGTCTTTTGCTTTTAGAAACTAAACACCCTTTGTTGTTGCGGAAATACAATTGAGGACGTAAAGCCCTGCTGCTTGCTAGAGGACCCAACGATCCTGAGAAAATAAACCCCATATTGTAGTAATTCACTTTCATACAATGGTGGTAGTTTAACGGAGCACACTCCGAAATCTCCTTTTTTCAAACCTCAAATCTCCTCTTGTGCGATCACTCTCGAAATCGAAACGCCTCCTTCTTCTTCACTCAAAATTTCCAGGTTCTCGGTGGGTAGACGACACAATTTACCCTTGACGACTTATCTGTGGCCCCATTTCAACTTGTGAGCTTGAATACAAGCATTGTTTCAAATGATATAGACCCAGCGACTCTATACAGAGTTTCAGATCACCAAGGGAAACGTATAAAAACGTATTAACACACAAAGACTGCTGTGCACAGAAGCCATGTCGGTTCGACTGCTTCTCCCCATCCTTCTCCTTACCCTCCAACACATAACCGCTACAAGTATCGACACCCAGTCCGCCATTCAGCAGGTGATCACTCTCACCGACGGCAGCATTATCCAACTCCAAGAGTTCCATGGCCCCAGTCGCTGGTCTCTCATCAAGCACCTCTTCACCTCTTCCTCTATCACCGTTGACTGCCATGATTACAAATTCTTCTCAGTATACACTGGCCGGTCTCTCTCAGCTGTCAAGGATGCTTACAAGAGAAAGGACAAGGCATGGTGTGGCTGGGACAGATTTACTGGACACACCCCTTCAATTTGTACCACCTCAGCCTACCCTCTGGGCCATACTTTTGTAGCTATCGCTAAATCCCCTCAGAACAACAACCTCAATAGTATCCTCCCCTCTTCATCGCCACCATCATCAGACCATTCATGTACTTTTACAAAAACAGATGAATTCTCCATGCCACGATTTACCACCGCCATTATCGGAGCATTCCTCTTCTGGTCTGCCCCTGTCTTGTCAGAATCCACTCCCTTCCGCCTAGCCAGTGGCACTTTAAGCTTTGTCGTACTATCAGGCATCCTTCTTACATTTATGCTCTACAAGTCCATGCCACATAAGAAGAAGCTTTTGGCAATGTTTGCAATGCTGGGCAGTTCCGCAGCGGCCGCCACTCGGTGGGTGTTTGGCACCTGGCTACCTAGCACAACTCAGATCCTGCAGAATCCACTTATATTGGGCTATTTCTTCTTCTCAGGACTCGCTGGACTTGCATTTACCTACTATTTTAACGATGTAGCTAATCATAAGATTAACACTATCCTTAGAGTGGGTCTGCAGTTCGTGGGGCTGGCTCTGGTGGGTTTGTCTGCGCCGTCTTACGAGACCAGTACGGCTCTTCTTGTTGCTCTCCTGTCATTGAGAGGATATACGTATCTAGCTGCACATCCGACTGTAGGGTCTGCTATGCAGCATGCTAAGCATTCTATGAAGGATGTTTTAGCCGCTGCAATTTCTCCTCTTCCGAGACGCCGTGTGCTGCAAGTGGGCGCACAACAACGACCTACTGCTGCTGCCATAGTGCCTCCATTAAAACCAGGAGTGCAACAAGAAGAGCTGGAGTTTGTGGCTGTGTCTCCACCACGTAGTGGAGGTAGTAGTGGTGGGAGAGGGAGAAGGAGGAGTGGTGGAAGAGGAGCTAGAGGAGGAAGAGAAGAATCACCACCAACACCAACAATGCCAGCAGGATGGACAAGTTTTAAAAGAGCAGAAGAACAAGCGTTGCATGTTGCTGCAGCTGCTCCTCTCCCTCCCAAAAGAACAGCTCTATTCCAACAACAACAACAACAACAACAAATAGAAGAAGAAGAAGAAGAAGAAGAAAGAGAGGAGGAAGTCCAGGTGGTTGATGAACAAGAAGTAATAGTGCGACAAAAATACATCGAGGAGGAGGAAAAGCCTCCCAGTCCATTGGTAGAACGGGGAGTTGTGCTGAATGAAGCAACTGGGAGATTGATTCAAATAGGGAAAGGAACCTATACTGCATTGTTAGAAAAGGGGTATGTTGTGGATGTGAACAAGGGGACGATATCACCCCCACCGGAAGCTGCTAGTGGTGGTGGTGGGAGTGGTGGAGGGAAGGGAGGAACCAATGCAAGGAGAGGCAGTAAAGGAAGGTGGACTTGATTGACCTTATTATAGTACTAGTAATTTTGACTGAATGTAATGTAAAGGAATGTATGACAAAACATTTACAGTGTTATTGGTACAATTACATTATTTTTTATATATAGAGGGTACAGTGACAGTTGTCAATAAATTGGATTAAACAAGGTACCCAAGTTGCATAATCGATTTAATAAATGATAGATTAATATATTCTGCTGCGTCTCCTTTTCTTCGCCAGAAGAGTCTTCTTAAGCTACAGTATCTTCTGAAAGTCAGTGGGCACTGTTAATTAACAGTGATCAATTGATCAACAGAGGCGGTCGGTGGGGAGATGAGAGAGAGAGAGTGAGAGAGAGAGAGAGTGTGTGTCGGCCAAAGTCAGGTTGGTGCACTCTCGAGCACATTTGGAGTAAACCATATGCAGTGCTGCTATGTAGAGCAGCAGAAATGCACGGTGATGCGATGCCTGGGAGGTGTTTTGTCGAGAGTAGACATGTTTAAACTACTCCCCAAATTTGGCGCATTCTATATAGAATATGGATCCATCTATGGAGATGCAGCCCCCCCTGGACGGCTTTCCCCCAGTACGGTGGTCAATGATGGTGTATAGTGTCCGTATTTAAGACGAAAAGTTGGAGCTTTGGTTGGTTATGGGCTGTAGAAGTTGGAAACCAGAGCATTCAAAACATGCATATGCCACTGTTCCCACGATGGTCTCACACTAAATTGCATTTCTTCACTCGTGGCTTCTTAATTACGCGTCACTGACGTCTCACCGTCTTGTACCGTCCAACATCACCAGCGTCTAAGCGCTGCTTGCTGCTAAACCCAAGGCATCATTATGATCAGCGGCCATGTTTTGAAGCATGCAGCTCCAGTAGCAGCCTGGAGGCAGTCTGCAGCAAGGCACCATCATCCACCCTGCAGCAAGCCCACAAAGTCCCAGCAGATGGCATGGCAGGATTACACAGTGAGGGTCAACACTCATTGACTCGCCTCTGCTCTGAGAGAGGAGCCGAGAGGAGCTGCGCTGCTGAGCGTAACCAGCACTGCTGGCCTTCCAACAACTACCACGGTGCCACGGATGGTACGACCAGATCTACCGATAATCTAATCTACCTATAATATGTATCTCGAGTGCATCGTTGAGCTATCCAGATCGTGACGTACTGGTGTGTTAGGCCAGCTTGGGAATTGCTAACTACCTTATTTCCAGCAATTTGCTTGAGAACGCTTTTACCAGCTTCTTTTGAGAAATCCGCCCTACCAAATAGCATCAATAGTGCACAGGTAAGTCGTACGACGTTGTTTTGGTGGTCGCTTGGCAATAAGTTGGTTACCTGATAACCACCATCCCGCCAGCGGGCGAGGCCACGCCCAGCATGTCTCAGGCTGAGGGAAAAGTCGTAACCAACCACTCAGCTTTACAGAGCCCTACTTGCCACCATGAATTGGTGCTTCATCTATTCTTCTTCTTCACCTTTATTCTCACTCTACCACCCTTGTTCTAACTTTATCTTCTCCAATTAAGGAACAATTAAAGCAAGGATCCCGTCCTACTCTAAAAAAGGAATAAGCAGAACCAAACCAAACAATAATGTCCACGCTTGCTTTCTGTTTGCTCCTTGCAACCTTTCTTGCATCAATTACAAATGCTGTTCCCACCAACACATGTAGTTCAACTTCAACTGACTGTGACATTGCTACGCCTTATTGCAAACCAGGAGTCGTCTACTCTTGTGTGGCTGCAGCCGACTGTGGGGGAATATCAGGCGCTTCAAAATACGCCGACCCATTTTCAAACAGATGTTTAAGCATTGGGTGCAACAATGGTTATTATTCTGTCCCTACTGTCAATGCATACAACTTCCAATGCACTGCTTGTGACTGCTCCGCCCAGGTTGGAAAGTACCTGCAGGATGGAGTGTGCCAAGGCGGTGTCAACACGCCAACAGCTTTTGACCCTACAGCCACTGGAAATTGTGTGGCTGCCACTTCCTGCTTCAACGATATGTATGGATCTGACACTTTTGATGTGAATCAATGTGCCGCTAAATGCCTGGATGAGACGTATGCCAACCCAACCACCAGAGTATGCGGCACAATTCCCAATTGCCCTGTTGCACAGCCTTATGGAGATGGAGTCAACAACTTATGCGTCGATGCTTGCCCAACTTTACCCAATGGAAACGACTATTATGTCAATACAACTAACAATAAATGTGTCCGTCCGTTGGCATGCCCTAATGTCCTAGTATCGAGCACCTCTACCCCTACATGGGGAAACCCTGATACTGGGATGTGCGTTGTTGCCACCGACTGCCCACCAGATACCTATGGAAATCCTAGTTCAGGGACTTGTGTTGAAGCGCCCAATTGCAGTTCTGGTTTGTATGGTGACCCAACATCAAGAATCTGCAAAGCTCCCGCGAGTTGCAGCGCGAGCACTCCATTTGCCAACAGAACAACTAAGATGTGTGTTGTTGCGGATGACTGTGACGGCTCGGTCACGTATTGGTCTTATGGAGATCCAGTCTCAGATATGTGTGAGCCCCAAGGCTGCCCCATGGGCTACTATGCCGATTCTACCACATCACCATATAACTATAAATGCACCACGTGTGATTGCTCCGCCCAAAGTGGCACCACCTACCTCCAAAATGGTGTGTGCCCTGGTCTCTATGGCACCGTATTCTCCTTCAGTCCAACTATAACAGGCAACTGCGTAGCTGTTACAGATTGCGCTTCTGAGACATATGGAGATAAAATCAATGATGTTGACCAGTGTGTGATTCCAGTTAACTGCTCAACAACCAAGTATGCAAATACATCCACCGAGATGTGTGTGATTCCTACCAGCTGCCCCACTGGAGAATATGGCAATCCCACGACCAAGTATTGTGTAGAACCTGAAGGTTGCCCTAGTGATAAGCCATTTGCCAATGGGACAACCCGGCTGTGTGGCGCTGCAACAGAATGCCCCACCAGTACTTTTGCCAACCCAACCACTCAGATATGTGGAGTTGAGGGGGATTGTCCCAGTGATAAGCCATTTGGTGACTCTAATACCAAGATGTGTGTTGCAGCTATTGATTGCTCTGAAAACACCTATGCCAACCTGTCATCCAGCCTCTGTGTTACTGCTACTAATTGCCCAGCTGGCAAGTATGGAAATCCAGTGTCGAAGGAGTGTGTGGATCCAACCGCCTGCCCTGCAGATACATTTGGCAATCCAACATCTCAAGTTTGCACTGCCTCTACCCGCTGCCCTTCTGGTACCTTTGCTAACAGTAATTCCAAGCTGTGTGAAGCTGCCACCAGCTGTCCTTCAGACATGTATGGCGATCCAACTACGCGGATGTGCGTGGCTGCTTCAAGCTGTCCACCAGGTATGTATGGTGATGCAACAAGCAAGGAGTGTGAGGATGCTCTCGATTGCTCAGCTGGAACATATGCCAATCCAACTACAAAGCTCTGTGTGGTACCAACCAACTGCCCCAGCGACATGCGCTATGCCAACCCCACCACAAAAATGTGCGTTGCTGCTTCAAGCTGCCCAACAGGTATGTATGGCAATCAGGCGAGCAAGGAATGCGTAGCTGCAACGAGCTGCCCTGCTGGAACCTTCGGCCATCCGACTACAAAGCTCTGCGTGGTACCAACCAGCTGTCCCAGCAACAAGCCTTATGGCGAGCCAACCAGCAAAATGTGCGTTTCTGCTTCAAGCTGCCCAACTGACAGGTATGGTAATCCCGCTACTAAAGTGTGCGTGGAGGCCAAGGACTGTGGTGGAACATCATCTCTCAAGCAATATGGGGATCCAGTGACCAAGCTGTGCCAGACCACTGGATGCTCTGAAGGGTACTATGCCGCCACCACTGCCACCTCAGGCAACCTTCACTGCACAGCATGCGATTGTACATCTCAAGCCGGCAAGGAGTTTGTTCAGTATGGCAAATGCCCTGGCGGTGCTGCCACCGCCATTTTCAATCCAGCAACCTCAGGCAACTGCGTTGCTGCTGTCTCCTGCGCCTTAAAGACGTATGGAGCTCGTATAGATGGTGTCAAACAATGTGTAGTACCTACCACATGCCCTACAAATATCTATGGCAATCCCTCAACTAAGATGTGTGAGCCCCTCCCAGAATGCTCTGGCAAAAAGCCTTTTGGAGATCCAACTACAAAGACATGTGTAGCGTCCACTGGCTGCTCTGTTACAAATCCATATGCCAATCCATCCAGTGAGTTGTGTGTCCCACTCCAAGGTTGCCCCGAGAATATGCCCTATGGAAACCCACAAACCAAGATGTGCGTGGATGTATCAGGCTGTCCGAGAGGCATGTATGGAAACCCACAGACCAAGATGTGCGTAGTTGCAATAGACTGCCCTACTGGAATGTATGGCAATCCATCAAACAGTTTGTGTGTCAAGATCTGTCCGAATGATGCTTACAAGAACAAAAAGACGTCGACATGTACCAAGTGCACAACCTCCTGCCGCCAGGGTAGCTACTTGAAAGGCAAGGCCTGCAATGGCAAGGGTACAAAAAGCCCTACCTGTGCCAAATGCACCCCTCAGCTTGAATGCAAGGAAAACGCTGATAAGTGCTCTAACAATCCAGACTATTACAGCAAGCTGAGGTGCCTTAAGTGTGTGAGTGGGTACACCAGGTTGAAGACAGGATTATGCAAGAAAGGAGGTGCCCCTGTGGCAAAGAGGAGGATGCTCGCTGAGTCTAGTCCTGCTGAGAACCGTACTTCAGAGACGTTGCCTCCAGTGGTGGTGGAGCCCTTCCTGCAGCAAAGCTAGAGGAGGTCTTTTATATTTTACTTTTTAGATGTTTTGGGGTTCCAGTGAAGCATACATGAAGGGAATGATTTAGTTCTCCCTAAACACTAGTTTTTATTGTCTTACTTGTCTTGCCTATGGCTACCGACGCCTTTTCTCCCCTTTTTTCCAAAGTCTGGGCGCGTTCCTACAGTGCGTCATCAAATCATTTCCAGTTTTACTTTTTTAAATAAAAATACGTCCATACCAACTCTATGCCCTGATACTGTCCACGTGGGCCCATGCATGTGGGAGTCGCAGCAGAGGACCATTGACTTGATGCATCTGGAGACGGAACTCAAGTAGTAGTACTTTGACCTTCCTTGATTGAGTGTAATGTACGCTGTATGGCAAATGTTTCCATTTATTATTGAAACACGTGTGCATATACCAAAACAGTGCTCGTGCCAGCCTACCTCATTTCTCATTATTATTCTTTGTTAATCAATTATCAAGTTCGGTCATTGTCAGTGGTGGGCTGTGTTGGTCAACAACACGACAACACACTTCACCTCCCCCCTACCCTTGGACATCAGCACTACCAACCACAAATGCTTACATCCAATCCAATCCGTTCATTGCATTCATGAAACGGTATTTATTGGTTATTATTACATAATGTACCAATGAACTGCTTTTCCAACTTGACCCCTCTGCTGGAATCAAGGGGGGGAGACAAGTGACGAGAGTGATGAAAAGAGGCGGTCGGTGGGGAGATGAGAGAGAGAGAGTGAGAGAGAGAGAGTGTGTGTGTCGGCCAAAGTCAGGTTGGTGCACTCTCGAGCACATTTGGAGTAAACCATATGCACTACTGCTATGTAGTAGTAGAAACAGAAATGCACGGTGATGCGATTCCTGGGAGGTATCTCGATAAAATAAGTAGTAAACCAATAGGTGGATCCCCAAACAGTCCTACTGGACAGCCAAATTCAATAGTGCATTCACTCTTCAGTATGAAAGAGTGTATATACCATATAATATGCAGACTCCTACTTGTGTAGTCGATATATCTTGGTACTATAATTCAAAAAAATAAGACCCCCGATCCAGTCGGGGGTTATAAGACTAAGACTGAAACTCTGTTTCTGAAACAGGAGTTTCCACTACAATGAATTCCACTAATTGTTTGATTGGAGAGGTGCTATTCGGCTAGTAACACACATTTAATCTTTTGACACAGCCCAAGTTTTTTGTAATCTTCGAATGGCTTCTCGTTAGGTTGCACCAGCCAGGTGGTGGGTGACTGAGAATTGATCCACCGACCTGGATCGGTTGTTTCTTTATTAGAAAATATCATTTATCGGCTACACAACTAGGAGTCTGCATACCTTATACATAATGAAGTGCACTATTGCATTTTGCCACTGTAGCTATTGATGGCCTCCATGCACATATGTTTGTGTCATTCATATGAGTGACACATTCAAACAGGAGGCAAATATACGTATGCCGAAACAACAGGTCTCACCCATACGCCCTCCAGTGGCATCTAGACGGTATATTCATATCCAATTGGGCTGTGGATATCGAAAACGCGCAGTGGGTATGAACCCAAGTGGCATTGATCAATCCTCCGTCAGCCTTCGAAGGCCGGTGAAATCCACCGACCTAGGCCTGCAGCTGCCCGCCCTATTTTCAGGGCCATAGTACTACGTCAAGGCAGTGTCAATGTAATAAATACATCACAAATACTTATTAAAGGTCAGTATACATTCATTACATGTCTAGAACTGGACTACGCATTCATTACAATTATCAGAGAGTGTTATTATTATTATTATCACCTTATCATTATCTTCTCCACCTCCTCCCTTCCGTCTTAAACAATAAGATGCATTCTCTCACTGTCACAGTAATCTACTGTGATAAGAATGCCAGGGGCTTTGCTCCTCCTACTTCCTGTCTTCCCTTCTGGACTTCTTCCAAACGCCTTGGCTTTCCTTCCATCCACCTCTAGCCAGCTGCTTCATCAACACTGCTGCTTCATTAGGTTTCCCTTGTTGCTCCTTCACCCATGCCAACTCCTTCAAGCTGGGAGCATGGTCGGGCATGATGTCCAAAGCCTTGTTCAACCAGTCTTCAGCTTGAATGAAGTTGCCAGCTCGGCGTTCCAAGCAGCCCAGTGCATTCATTGTTTCAACTGATTCCGGGGACAGCTCTTCTAAAATTTGGAGATACAAGCACCTGGCATCTTCAATCTGACCATGTTCTGCAGCTAGCTTTCCAAGAGCATGCCAAGCAGCCTTGTTTTTAGGCTCCAACTTGACGCATCGTTGCAGTAGCATCTTGGCTTTTGAGTAATTGCCTGCCCTTGATTCTGCGACGCCCCAGGCGTGCAGCACAAAGCGGTTTTCTGGCTCCAGTTTGAGCGCTTGTGCAAACAACTCCCTCGCTTTAGTCAGCGATCCTCCTCCTTCAGGGGTTAGGGATGCAGTTGCTTCTGCGTATGCCCAGGCTTGCAGTGCTACAATGTATCCAGGATCTGCTGCCAGAGCTCTTCCAAACAGCTCCCTTCCCTTGGTCATATTCATAGTACCACCACTGCCAACAGCCACTTCAATACTGCCCAGCAGGGTGAGGACATAGGCATTGTCGGGGGACACATTCAACGCTTCCCCACACAGTCTCCTGGCCAAGCTGCCATCTCCACCTCTTTTAGGTCTCTTTTTCCACTCTCTACTGGCCCAGGCAAATAGAGTCTTGGGAACCAGGGATGGCCCGTCGGTTGGGTGGCGTCTCCCTGCTCTCACTGACTTTTGAAGCAATAGACGGGCTGAATATTCATTTGTAAGTGACCATTCAAGAAGACCCCAGCTCAAGTAGATTCTGGCCCTCAAGGCCTCTCTTTCAGCAGTCTGCTCCTCTGTGTAGGAGGGGAGAGCGTCGTAGCAGCTGGCAGCAGCTCGGAAGAAGACACGGGCACAAGCTTTGCTGGTGGCACTTCCCGGGACTTTTTGCCTGGCACGGTGGCGTTCAACGGAAGCCAGTCGAGCCCAAAGGCTTCCATCTTGTGGGTGCTGCATGGCTCCACCAAGTAACAAGGTATATGCCGCATCGTAGTCGCCAGATTTCAGGAGGTCTGTAGCTCTTGAGCAGAGATCAGCGGGGGTGAGGGTTGCGGCTTCACCAGGTGGTGCAAAGATGCCACGATGAGCTGCATTCTGTTCCAACACTGCTGCTACTCTGAGGGCGGGTTGTATCTCTCTGCTTAATGATGGTTGTGGTTTTGGTAAGGTTGTTGTTTGCTCGTCTGCACTACTACCCTCTACCTCTTCTTGCTGTTGTTGTTGTTGTTGTTGTTGTTGCTGCTGCTGATAATAGTTTTGTCTCTTTATAGGAGGCACGATCCTAACTTGATACGAAATACCAGCTTCAGCAAACCATAGGATGTCACCAGGTCTAACTGCCACTTCAACAAACGGTTTTCTCAGGGATCTATTGACAAATGTCCCATTTGTAGATCCTAAATCCATCAACAGACACTTACTGGAATTGGTACTTCTAGATCTGATGACTTCAAAGCGTGCATGGCGTCCAGACACTGTTGGTGCATTGGAAATGATGATGTCGCAATCATTATCTTGCACAGCCCCGATGATGCAGGGCCCTTGGAAAGGGATGGGCACAACCTGCTTTGCTGGTGTGACTTCCACTACCACCCGCTGTGTCCCTGATTGACCACTACCACTACTGTTAACTCCTACTTTCTTCTTATATGAAGCAGCTGCAGCTAGCTTTTCAAACCTTGCCAGAACCTCACCATCGTCGTCGTCATCACCACCACCACCTTCTTCGTTCTTTTCAGGTAACGGTTGCCCAGACGCATCCAGTACGACATGTTTATTTGAAGGCAGGGGTACCAGTTGCCATGCAGAGTCAAACCTGGGAGTCGATGAGTCATCTTGGAAAATGTTCTTCCACAGAGCTTCCCAACGAGTTGCCAGCACAGCATCTCTTCCGTCCATCAGTCTCACCACCACATCATCATCCTCTGAGTCAGTGAGCCTTCCAGCTTCATTAGTACCACTGGTACCACCACTAATACTGTCATGACTACTACTTGAATAAAGAGAGGGGTTTGTGCCATTACTGCCATTAGCACTGTCATTCTCCAGCACTACCTGTTCTTCTGATACTTCAGGTTTCTTTTCCAATGAGATATTGTGAGTTGAATCTGAAGAAGAGATAATTGTTCTCATACTGCTGCCATTACTACTAGAAGAAGGAAGATGCAGCCCATCACCTAGGCCACCCTCTGATGATGAAGATGATGGAGATCCTAGGTTTTCAATGTATGCTCCAACGGCAGTACTTCTTTTACCACTATTATTCTTACTTCCTGCCCTTTTCCATACATGCAAAGCATTGTAGCTATTATTATTACCAATCACTGATGATCCTGGTGGTGGTGGTGGTGGTGTATTAGAAGATGAAGAAGATGGTGATGATAATGGGAAGCCTTTGCGCACCTCATCTTGCCTGACTGCTGACTCAACTTCCTCACTACTACTATTATTAGCAATACCGTCATCACTGCCACTGTTATAAGATGCTGATGAAATGGAGGCTTGATCCCAACTGTGTATAACATGTTTATCAAAGGTAGATGCAGCAACCACCAGACCAACTGTCTTTTGAAATTCCATAAATTCATCAAGATCCAGAGATCCATCACCATCAGAATCTGCTGCTTTCAACAATTCGTATGCAACTTCTTTTCCTTCTTCTTTACCGTTGTTCTGTATTGACGATGATGCTGATTGTGGTGCTGGTAGTGATCCCCTATAGCTTCCTGTTCCAGTTGATAGTGGTGGTTGAATAACGCTGAGCTCCTCAACAATGCTCTGTAATTCAGCCAGGCTCACTCTCCCATCTTGATTTGTATCCAAGTGTCTGAACAATGCTGCCGCAGCAGAGTTGGCTGTTTGCTCCCTATCAGAAGCACTCGCCAGCTCAACAGTAGGATCAAGAAGGGTGCGTGTCCATTCTCGAAGTTGACGGGCTTGTGATGCATCTAAACCTCCTTTATAAGCTCCATGGGCTGCTGCGCCCATCTCAGCAGCATCGTGCATTGCTTGACTGCGAATTTGCAGCTCTACATGCGCTGCTATATGATTGCTGTCACTACCACTGTTACTAGCACGTTCTCCTTTTTTGTCATCACTATTCAATAATGGTACCAGTAGAGTCTCATGCAGACTTTGGTAGCCATTTGCCTTGGGGTGGGCGATATAATCCTTGGACCTGCCTTGCACTGTTCCCCACAATGATTGGGCTACCTGCTTGATGATGTAACATGCCTCCTCATCAACCCTACTGCTATTCTTATTACCATCACTACTATTATCATCCTTACTACTATCATTGCTATCAGTGCCACGTCTATATTTATCACCAGGCTCAACAATGACTCTGAGGCCCATGAGATCAAACACTTCAGTTCTAGATCTTCCTCCACTGCTCATGTTTCCTAGTCTCAACAGTTTTTTCAACGTAGAAAACAGGCTCTTTGTCCTAGATTGCACTGTGATTATCACACCTAAATCTACCAACTGATTATTGGACATTAAAGCAGTTTCTAAGGTTTGTCTAGTAGCTTCTAATGTGTCTGCACATGATGCTTTACCGTCTTGCAGCCATGCTGCTGTCCTGGCATAGGAATCGGGGAACAGGATTCTAAAGCATCTGTCTTCTATTTCACTCCCTATTTTAGACATTCCTAGTGCATGTGCCATGGGTGCGTATAACTGTAGTGCTTCTAGTGCTGGGGCTTGGAGTTCAGGCGTAGGTGGCTGCATCAAGCACATGGTCTTTTGACTGCTAGTCATAATATTGTTATTATTGGGGCTGATTTCTCCATAAGAAATACCAGCGTGTGCCATTGCATGTCTGAGATTATCTAATCGGGCTACTATTTCTATTGCTACAGCTCTTACATCATAAAAAGAGAGGGCTAGCTCTCTGAGGGCAGCAGCAGCTTCATCATCCAACAAGTCGGTCCTGTCGGGGAGGGCAGCAACCTTGATTGTGTAGGCAACCAAGTCGGCTGTGATGGGGCCTAGTCTGCTTTCTATGAGCTCTGCTGGAATGATATCGTACACTTTATGCAGAGAATTGCTATGTGTACTATTAGCTGTGTTGCTGTTGGTGGTGTTGAGAGAAGAGGAGGAAAAATCAGAGGGAGGTGGGGCAACAGCTGAAATGATGCCTGCTGCAATGGCCTCAGCATCTAATAAAGGGCAAATTACTGATAATTCTGCTAATAAACCAGCCCTTGAGAGGATGTAAGGAGTGTTTACTCTATCTGCATGTGATAATGCAAGTTTAAGTGCAGAGAGAAGGAGCTCTGCTGCTGGACCGGTGCCTGCTGCGGGGGAGAGTGTCGCTGCAAGTCGGTCCCAAGCAGCAAGAAGTTGCAACATTCCCGAGCTTCCAGCTTCTGTGCGTGATGTCAGGGCGTTGATGACTGTGTCAGACACCGTGCCCTCAGGGAATTGGCCGTAAATCTGCAAGAGGAGCATAGAAAATAATAAGGTGTGGGATTGTCAGGATATTTAGTCGATAGGTGTCTTTTTTTTGCCTTTATTGCTGTTAAAAGGAGTGTATTTGAACCTACCTCAACGTCATCATCTAGCGATGAGCTGTATAAATCACCATTTTGAGCTATAGCGCGCACAGGGGCCACAGAAGGCAATGACTGGCGGTCATAAAAACGATGTTGTAGACCAGCATGGTTGCTCCTAATGTTCGTCTTATCAATATACGCTGATCTACGGAATACAGTGTAAGCATGGTGTAAGTTTGGAGGCACTATTACCGGTGCTGGTCGAGATATTATATTTTGAGGTGTGGATTTTAAGGGATTTCCACCCACCATTGGCCTTTGTGTGGTCATGGTAGATTGAGATTCAGTGTAGTAACTATTAAATTTCAATCAAATGTATAAGAAGGTCATCAAGCGTCTCTGTTTTGAAAGCTTTTCATCCTCTGTGGCTCCGATCGGACTGAGCATGTCCTGGTTTTCGGAGCCGATGACTGGCTGAGGTTAAAAAGCGCTCTGTGCACGCCATTATACGATTATTATTCAAAACATACTCACCATTGTATCTAGATATCTTGATTACAGCTCTTATTAAGTCAAAGGGCCTTGATCATTTATAAATTCTCGACTCTTTTCATATTAACCCTTTAATAAATGGTCAATATGGATGAATCTGGATCTGATATCAAGGGAGTGCAAGATTACAAGCTTGAGCTTGCTCAGAAGGTGCGTATGACTAGTGATCAAAAAAAAGATCAATCAGAGAGAGACCCTCTCTTTTCACTTCCAAGCGAGTATCCTCCTGTGGCCAATTATAGCTCTTCAACTTCATTCTAACATATGGCTTCCAGCACGTACCTCACCCTCCATTCCACCCCTCCACCGATCGATCAACAGAGATTCCTCTTCTCGGCGCCCGACATCCCAGCCAACAAGGAGCAGCTCAAGCAAGAAATCCTCTCCATTGTTACCGAACACAGCATGGCCCCTCTGTATGAAACAATATGCACAGAACTAGGAGTCGCAGTAGATAACCCAGCCCTTCAATCCATGAAAACAGCCAATACTACGAAAATGGAAGCGCTTAACAAGGCCCTCGTCGATGCTGAAGAAAATGCCGGAGACATTGAAATCAGGGATGCCCTACAAGCCAAGGCTGAATTCTACGCCTCAATATGTGATCTGGAAGCAGCAAAAGACGCCTTTGAAATTGCAGAGAAGAAGACCGCAGGCGCAGGACCTAAAATGGATCTAGCCTTCTCCATGCTCATCCTGGAGATGTCCCTCAGTAACTGGCACGCTGTCAAGGCTAAACTGGACCAGGCCAAGTCTCTTTGTGACAAGGGAGGAGACTGGGAACGCAAAAACCGCTTAAGAGTCTACGAAGCTGTCTTTGAAATGAGTAGACGTAATTTTACAAGAGCAGCAGAGCTATTTTTGGAGGCCATTCCCACCTTTACAGCTACTGAACTGCTGTCGTACGACCAGTGTGTGTATTATACAATCATCTTGGCTCCAGTGGCGCTAGACCGTCCTGCCCTCAAGTCCAAGGTCATCGACTCCCCTGAGATCCTCTCAGTCATAGACGTACTCCCATCTGCTAGACAATTCCTCCATTCCCTCCATGGATGTGCTTATGCCGACTTTTTCAAAGCATTCGCTGAACTATGCGACGTCGTGCGCGCAGACAGATACCTATACAACCACTTTAAATACTGGATGCGAGAGGTCAGAGTAGTAGCTTACTGTCAGTTCTTAGAACCGTATAAATCAGTAACCTTGGCAGCTATGGCCGCTGCATTTGGCGTGTGTGTTGATTTCTTGGATGAAGAGTTGTCTGATTCCATAGTGGCAGGGAGAATTCCAGCCAAGATTGACAGAGTGGCTGGTGTAGTGGAGACCAACAGGCCTGATGGTAAGAATGGATTGTATCAGCAGGTTATTAAAGGTGGGGATCTGTTGTTGAATAGATTGCAAAAGTTGTCTAAAGTGGTGGATGTTGAAGCTTAGTTGACATAGAGATAGAGAAAGTGATGGTGGGTTTTATTCTTGAAAATAAAAGAAGAAGAAGTGTAAATACTACTCTTTGGTAACTTTTCAATCAACTACGCGTAATAATGCTAATAGCATGCATCTTTTTTTTTATGTTATTCATTTTTTATGTTCAAGATGGTGTTTGATGAATGTTCTCGTGGAAGATGAATGCTCCAACTTGTCTGCAATACCATGCATTATCACAATTCTACTATTGTTGAGTTGTTCATCGTCACCGCCATTCCCACCTTCTGCTGCTGTTGCAGTTTGTTGTTTCAGTGCTTCACACACTAGGGCTGAGGTAAAATCATAAGATCTCAAGCATACTTCTGCTAATAGGTTTAGAGGTAGAGAGAAGACGGTATCTGGAGCTAGGTGTACTGCATCACCTAGTGCTTTATTGATTTCTTTCAACACACCCATGCTCGTTGCTATACGCATAGTCCTATGAGCAGTTGTACATCTCTCGCTATAATCTCTACCGTTATGCCTGGCAATGAGATTGCTCCAATCAGGAACGAGTACCATGAGACATAGAATCTCAACATCCCTTTTGATCATTGGGCGCTTTATTACTATGATATCTGATACCCTACTGCTGCTTGTAGATTTTGTATTGCTCGGTTGTTCTACAGCGTGAGGTTGTTCTTTACTCGTAGTAATGAATCTTTGTTCTGACGATTCTGTTTGTAAATGTTCAAGAATTAGTCTGGCAACAGCAGCTAATCTGAGTGTCCTCGGTGTAGAAAAGTAAGAGGATGATGAGGATACCACATCTTCCTTGTCCTTCTCCTCCATGCATGATGAAGCTAGATGTTTCCATGCATTGTCGGAAATTAGCTTGACTATTGTTCTGCATAATGTCAGTTCTGATTCTTGTTGTGATGGTGATGGTGATGATGACGGTGAAGAGAGAGGGAGGATGGCAGAGGAAATGTAGGCAGAGACGACATGTTGAAGCCAGCCAGAAGGAGGGTTGGGTCTAAATATGAGATTTTGGAGGAGGAGACTGTGTGGATTGGAGAGTGATTGGGCGATATTGGTGGTGGTGGTGGTGGGGTTGAGATAGTGGTGTTTTTGTGATGGCGGAATTTGGGGTGTGATGGCCTGAGAGAGGAGAGAAGGGGGAGACTGGGGTGAGAGAGCTAGAGTGGAAAAGGTCCGGGAGGGAAAGATTATGATTTGTTGGGCATACTTCGAGAGCTTGTATCGTGGATTCCGAGTTTGTTTCAAAGTGGAAGTTGAGTAGTCGTGTCCACTGAAAGGCAGCTTGTAAATCTGTATTCTTCCAGGAGAAATTGGTGGGATCACTGGCTGAAAAGATCAGATCAATCACTGTCTGTAGCAAGGCTTTAGCATCTGACATTGTTAGTAAAGATTCATGGCTTTGTATAGATACCATCACATGGATGCATAGGGGCAGAATTCTGCAATTATGTATCAAACCTCTCTGATTGATGGATGCAACGGCAGGTGCAGCTCACGGTTAAGACGTCGGGATCCTGGACAACAGGAGATGTATAGATTAGCCTGAACGGCTCTAGTTACCAGTTAATTGTTATGTATCGTATCGCCCACATATGTAGAGATATCTTGAACTTGATATCTAGTGACTTACAACTACGCAGCCTCTTTAAAAATCGATTAAACTACCAACCAAATTGATATATTCGTGACCATTGCAGGAAAATAGATGAAAATTACTCCTCTGATCTTAAAGAACTCGTTGAATGATCATTATACCATGGAACAATCCGAGTCGGTTTGTGTTGCTGTACATATAAGGCCATTAATCGATACAGAGCTAGGAGACGGTTGCACTCCTTGCCTGGACGTTACACCAGGTGCACCACAGGTACGTTGCACCGATACATTGACTAGCATATATAACTCCAAATTACCCCTAGAGATGCGCGATTCCCTCCAAACACTCCTTCTCAACCTCAACCGCCCTTAACTCCCCCCCGACTCTCTCACAGGTCGGCCATGGCCCTCATACCTTCACCTACGACTACGTCTTTGGTGGAGACTTTGGCTCCCACCCCTCTGCACTCTACCACTCAACAGTATCCCCCCTCGTTGATGGCCTCTTCAAGGGCTACAATGCCACCGTCTTTGCATACGGCCAGACAGGCTCTGGCAAGACCTACACCATGGGATCGTCCTTTGGAGCAGAAACACTCCACTCAGACTGGGAAGGAGTCATCCCCCAGGCAATGAGATCCATTTTTGACAGAATAGCGGCTTCTCCAGACTCAGAATTCACAATAAGAGTAGGATTTGTAGAGATTCACAAGGAAGATATCAGAGACCTACTAGCCCCAGATACCTTCAGAACACCACAAGTATCCATCCGAGAACTTCCCAGTGGAGGTGTAGTGCTGGCAGGAGCAGCTGAAAAGGAAGTCAAGACCGTAGAAGAGATGGTGGCAGTGTTGCAAGCTGGTACAGTTAGAAGGGCCACTGCAGCGACGGGGATGAATAAGCAGTCGTCCAGAAGTCATGCGATATTTACAATTACTTTAGAGCAGAGGAAGCTGGGTCCTGCAAAGACTGAGAGGAGTGTAGGGCCTTCTTCTTCAGGTAGAAATACCGGGATAGGAAGAGAGACAGTCAATTCTGGGGATGATGATGAGGAAGGAGGAGGGGGAGGTCAAGATGCAGAATTTGAAGATGAAGGCTACGACGACTTCCTCACTGCCAAGCTTGCACTGGTAGATCTGGCAGGCAGTGAACGTCTGAAGAGGACAAGAGCAGAAGGTCAACGGTTAAAGGAAGGCATTAATATTAACAAAGGACTGCTAGCGCTGGGAAATGTCATTTCTGCATTGTCCGAGGGCAAGACACACATTCCATACAGAGACTCCAAGCTCACCAGGATGCTCCAAGACTCTCTGGGAGGTAACAGTAGAACAGTCATGATTGCATGTGTCTCCCCAGCTGACGTGAATTTGGAAGAAAGTCTTAATACGCTACGCTATGCAAGTCGTGCTAGAAACATCAAGAATAGACCAGTGGTCAATCGCGACCCGATAATGGCGCAAATAGCAGCACTCAGAGCGCAACTGGCTGGTGCCAAGTCGGAGAATGATCTGTTGAGAAGGAAGTTGGCTGCTCTTAGAAAAAATG
>Ga0209986_10001679_pt1 | contig 21024 bp, 20 predicted proteins | sample BlataG_FD_183168 | JGI IMG/M metagenome (GOLD analysis project Ga0209986, IMG submission 183168) | Deep subsurface microbial communities from Black Sea to uncover new lineages of life (NeLLi) - Black_00105 metaG (SPAdes) (version 2) | ecosystem: Environmental > Aquatic > Marine > Oceanic >... | reverse complement strand
CAAAAGACCAGAACCTCGATCTCATCTTCTGTGATAAAAAGACACGGCGCGTAAATAATGATAATACTATCCAAATCCACGGCCAGACCGTGCAAATCCCACCTTCACGTATGGTTCTGTCCTTTAGTCATAAACAAGTAGATGTCTGCATCCTTCATGACCGTCGCATCCTGGTCGTTTATAAAGGACAAATCATTGCAGAATCTCAACTTGCGAAAAACAATAAAATCCTTAAAAAGGAAAAAAGCATAGAAAAATTACTTAATCAAAGAGAATATCATGTGGTACCAGTACGGAATATTTATCGCCCATCTGCTAACCATCCATGGAGGAAATTCGTCTATGGAAAACATAAGGTACTTGAAAAATAAAAAAATTATGCTATACTTAAAATTAACATTTTATCTTGGTAATTTATTAATATTTTCCCTTAGTAATAACAGTGTCTGTTCCTCGCGTCCCATTGTGTTTCTCTCGAGTTTTCATCTCATTATTTGCCGAGTATCATGCCATAGGCAGATCCGCCTCAGGTGGAAACTCGGCCACTACAGATTATTTATAATCTGCAGACCAAGGTCTGCTACATTTTTTCTCTCTGTATATATCTGGAGGACAACGAGTCAATAAATGCAGTTAATCCACTAATTCGAATTTCCGCACAAGTGAATGGGAGATTTTTTGGGGGATACATCCATTGATTTTATAAATTTATTATTTATAATATAAATAAATTTGGAGGAGTTATGAAATTGAGAAAAGGTTTAGTTGGTGTACTTATATACCTGTCATTAGTAGTATCTGCCTTTGCTGGTCAATGGCAGCCCTATGGCAACAGGTATGCGATTGTAGTAATGGGTGGAAATGTCACTGGGCAGATGTATCGATGGTACTGGAACGATACCTCGGGTAAGGTATGGGCACTTATGAGCTGGGGTTTTGCTCCTGAGGACATCATCTATCTTACTTATGGGGATAGTGCTGATGTTCATCCTGAGCTTGTTGATGGGATAAGTACCAAGGCAAATGTAAAGGCTGCCTTTGATACTATTGCAGCAAGGGTAACTTATGATGATCTGGTTCATGTCTGGTGGGTTGATCATGGTAATACCAGCGGTTTTCAGGTTCATGATGGATTTGTCTACTTTACTGAGCTGAAAGAGTGGATCGATAGTCTAGATTGTAAGGCATATATCGGTGCTTACAATCCATGCTACAGTGGCGCGATCATACCTCATATGCAGGGTTTATGTAATAATCAAAGGCGAGTGATCACTGCTACATCGGTCAATGCGAGTCAAGGAAATTCCTATGGTTGGGCTGGCCAGTGGCGATTTGCTATGCGGGGTGGTCGTCCTGATACTTATGCCCCCTGGTATGCAGACAAGAATCAGGATGGTTACATTGCCCTTGATGAGGCGTATGAGTGGGAAACACCTCATTCTAATTCCGCTGGTGAATATCCACTCTTTGATGATAATGGCGATGGTGTGGGCGGCGACTTGACCAGTCCGGCGACCTATGACAGTTCTGGTCAGGATTCAACCAAGGATGGTTTTTACGGTCAATTTTATAGTTTGATGGCATGGTATGACCGAGATGCTGATGATAATGGACCCAATCCCTTTCTTGCCAGTTCTTCAATCTTTTCTTCATCTAATGCCTGGCTTATGTCTCAAACATCAGATGTTAATATCGAATGGTCTACTGGTGCACCTTTGCCAACACCGGTCTGTGGAGGCGCCTCAGGTGTGATCAATAATAAGATTTATGTTTTTGGCGGTCATCCGAGTCCAGCACCAGTCCATTATGTCTACGATATTGCAAGCAACACCTGGTCAACTGTCGAACCTATGCCTATTCATGGTTCTCTTGTCCGGGGAGTGGTCTATGATGGTAAATTATATGTGCTTGGCAGTCATACGCTTGGTTCAGATACAATAAGGTGCTATGATCCTGTTGCCGACTCGTGGGAACTTTTAAGTGCCCCTTATTCTGGATGGCGTGAGTTCTGTAAGTATGGAGCAGCCGCAGTTGGAGATACAATTTACTACTACTACGTGGAAGAGAGCTATACCTACTACCCACAGCAGAATTTCTGGAAGTATGATGTACCAGGCGACACCTGGATTGAACAAACAACCCTACCAGCACCAAAACGGATGTACATTGCCTCTGCATCAGATGGTGATTTTTGTTATGCAGTGGGTGGATTAAGCCATGTAGACCTCAATCCGATCCAGGATGTGATCCGCTATGACCCATCATCTGAAACCTGGGAAACGATCGATTCATTACCTGAACCGATTGCTTTTAGTGACGGCGATTTCCTGGAAGATCATCTCTTTATTGCTGGTGGCGGTGCTGGCTATGGATCCTGGCCAGCCAGTGATCATGTTTATTACTGGAGCCAGGGTACAGGCTGGGTGTCTACTACGCCATTACCAGCGCCAGTTGGTATTCCACATGTTGAGGTGGCAACGATTGATACGATTGACTATATTTATGTTTTTGGCGGTTATAATAATGGTTATCTCAACACACTCTACATTGGTAAGATTAATGACCTTGGTGCAGAGGAGATTACAATATCTCGGCCAAGATTTATTCTTGACCTTACTGTTAATCCAAATTTGATTCGGGATCAGATGACAGTAAATTTCTCTATTAGTAATACGAGTGAGGCTACATTTTTGGTCTATGATATTACGGGCAGGATTGTAAGGCATCTAACTCGGGGCAATTATCAAGCTGGATTTCATCGGCTCAGCTTTAATTTAAAGGATTTTGCTTCGGGAATCTATTTTCTTGAACTTAAAACACCAGCGACCCAAAAGAGAATAAAGATAATCAAAATTAGATAAACTATGCAACCCCGCACCTATACATAGATGCGGGGTCGTGTTAGAAATATAATAATAATGTATTTACATTGAGTGGAGGATACTATGGCAGTACGAATTGGTGAATTACTTGTACAAAGTGCCATCATTATTGAAAAATAAGTCCAAGAGGCACTTGAGATTCAAAAAACCAAGAAAAAGAGGCTGGGTGAAATTCTTCTTGAATTAGGTTATATAAACTCTGGAAATTTGATTAAAATGCTCAGTGAACAGGCGGCAATTCCCTTTGTGGAACTCCGGCCAGAGATGCTTGATGAGCAACTTATTAAATCTTTTCAGGAGAAGATTCTTTATAAAAATAATATTATTCCGCTTTACGAAATTGATGATAAACTTTTTGTCGCGATTGGCGATCCCACAAATCAAAAAGTAATAAAAGAACTGCAGGAATTTACTAAAAAAGAAATTGTACTATCTGGTGCTGAACCAAAACAGATTGCAAAGTTATTGGATAAATTTTTCCTGATTGACACGATTGATTACCTTTTTGAAAAATAGGAGTTTTGACCCCACACTGTGCATAGGTGCGGGGTTGTGAAGGAGAATATTATGAAAAAGTATAAAAATAAAACCTTGATATTGCTGTTTTTGTTCCTTCCCTTTATTCTTTTTGCAAACGAGGAGGAAGAAAAAGACAAAGCAGGAAAATATATTAGTGAAGGAATGACTGCCTATTCAACAGAGGATTACACACAAGCCATTGAATTATTCAAAAAGGCGTTTATATTGAGGCCTGATTATTCTGCACTTGCCTATAATATTAGCTGCTGCTATGCACTTCAGCATGAAAAAGACAGCGCCATAACGTGGCTTGAAAAAGCTATTGAACTGGGAGCCTACAAATTCTCTGATGATGAAGATTTTGCTTCTTTAAAAAAAGATAAAAGATTTCAGGAACTGGAAAAAATAGCAGAACAAAAGATAAAAGAGCTGGAATCAAAAGAGTGGGTGCCTGTTATTGTATTGCCTGAGGAATTCAAAGAGGAAAACCAATATCCTATTGTTATAGCCCTTCATGGTTTTGGTGGCAATCCTGTTAATTTATCCAAGACATTGGAGCCAGGCGTGCGCCCATTAGATTTTATCCTTTGCTGCCCTTATGGTTCAGAAGTAAGAGGGAGTACGTCATTTAGCTGGGGTGATTATGAAGTTTCTGAAAAACGTATTCTTGAGGCACTTGAATTTCTAAAAGAGAATTATAAAATTGATACTGAAAACATTATTCTCCTTGGTTATTCCCGGGGAGGCGCGCGAGTTTTTTATACCGGATTAAAAACCCCCGAGGTTTTTTCTGCTATTATTAGCGTCACAGGTTATTATGATGAGGATTTTGATGATTTTCTTGAACAGGAAGCATTAAAAGACACAAAGATATATATGATGGTCGGAGAAAAATATCGCTCTTTAGAGAGTAATAAAAAAGCAGAAAAAATAATGAAAGAAAAGGGTATTAGTGTGAAGCTTGTTATTTATCCTGATCTTGGCCATGCCTTTCCGCCAAACAGCAAAGAGGAAATCCAGAAGGCTCTAACCTGGATTATGCAAGATAAATAATAAGAAGGAATTGAAAATTTGGAGATGATGCTTCGCTCTTTTAGAATGTTGCAGTATCAAGCTGTAAGTCTCGCTATAGTCTCGAGTCTAACGAAGTTAGAGAGAGGAAGCATTAAGATGTTAAGACTCTTGAAGAGAGGTACCGTGCCTGTTATCATGAGAATTGGTTCTCATACCGCTACGAGGAAGATGGTGGTATCGAGATAGCAGGGATTCTTGAATGGTATGTAGTAAAAGGAATATGAAAAGAATTATATTAGTAGGCATTATCAGTGTATTATTGTGGATAGGATGTACTGAGGAACAATCACAAATAGAGATAACTTATCCGGCTGATGGCTCGGTAGTGAGCAGGATAGTCAATATTACTGTTGAGACTGTAAATGATATAATGATAACACGTGTCGAATTTTATGTTAATGATTCACTTGAGTACACTACACTTTCATCGCCATTTATTTATTCCTGGAATACCTTTGCACTTCCAGACAGCTCATTACATGAGATATATGCAAAGGGCTATTATGGGAATTTAAGCGAAGATATTTCTGATACAATTTTTGTAATGGTTGATAATGGACCATTTATTTTTGCTGATGATTTTGAGCTTTATTCAACAGGAGAATATCCACTTATTAGCGGATGGTATGAGTTACGGCCTGGTGCAAACAGCGAGAGCACATATGTACAAAGTGGAATTTCTCATAATGGTGACAAAAGTTTTAAGCTAAGTGGTTCGTCATCCTGGCCTAGAACCGATGGGGTAGAGCTGTCACTAACTGGCTTTCATCAACTCACCTATGAATTTGCTGTTATGATTCCTTCAAATAGTTCAACTGGTGCATTAGTAGGATTTTTTGTGCAAGTGAGCCCGACTTTGGGTGAAATTTTTAATGGTGTTCTTTTTAATTATGAAGATGGCTTAGTACATGTAAGAGGAGTAGAGCCAGTAGGTACTGGTTATGTATGGAAGAAAAATACCTGGCATCTTATAAAGGTTGTGCTCGATTATGACAACCTTTTAATGAATGTTTGGCTAGACAATGAACAGATCGCAACCAATATTCAGGCTGCAACTCGAGATACTTCAAATATATTTGCTGTAGCTACAGAACGCGGTGCCAGTGGTATTGTTTATTATGATGATATTGAGATATATGAATGATAACGGGAATCAGGATATCAGAGTATCAAGGTATCAGGATATCAGGAGGCACCGTCCCCGATGCCCTGTTTTCCGTTACTTTTTAAAAACCCTCAATTTTGTTAAAAGGACCGGGCCAAGGAACAGATCTCCTAAAAGAGCCATAATTACGGCAATGCCTGAAAGTATACCATAATCCATAAGAATTTTTGTTTCTGAAAGTAGAAAAATAGCAAATCCCAGAACGAGTATTAGTGATGTAAAACAGAGTGCCTTGCCTACCTTTTGTAGGGCATTTTTCATAGACTGTTCTCTATTACCGGTCATTTCAAATTCGTGCCGGAAATGAGAAAAATAGTGTATTGTATCATCTACTACTATTCCAATGGCTATGGATGCTATTATTGCTGTAGCAATATTCAGAGAAAATCCGGCATAGCCCATAAACCCCAATACAAAGACTATGGGAAATATGTTCGGCAATATACTAACCAAGCCACCCCTGAGCCCAAATAAAAGTAACATCAATCCTAATATGACTAAAAAAGCTAATCCCAGACTTTGAATTTGGGTAGAGACTATACGCTCAGTAACTTTATGAACCATATTATCCAATCCAGTGATTTCGGTGTTAATCTTTTTGAAGTTTTTATTTATATAGGTTTGTACAGTCGTCAGCAATACTTTCCTCTCTTTTTCATTCATCTGGTTTGTCCTCATGGAAATGCGCGCCATATCATAATCTATTGTCACATATTCATCAATCTCAGTACCGCCTGACATTTCATATAAAAGCAGACTCTGGGCAACTGCTTCCTGAGTTTCTGGAATAGTGTAGTATGTATCATTGCCATTGTTAAGTGCCCTGTTAATGAGTTTAATGTAGTCTACCAGGGAATATGACCGTGAGACTTTGGGGTGATCTTCAACCAGTTTTTGCAAACCATCAATTTTCTTTAAGACTGCAGGATTTTTAAAGAGATCCTGGTCACCGCGGATAATTACTTCTGTACTTGATATTCCGGTGAGATTCTGGTCAAAAAATTCTGCATCTTTCCTCAATTGGCTGCCCTCTTTTAAATACTGCATCATAGAGCCTTCCACGTGAATTCTCGGAATACCTGTTATCATAATTAAAACAATGAGAAGACTGGATATGATTATTAGTTTAGAGCATTTGAGATTGAACCTGGCAATCCTTTTGAGCAGATTCTCCATTCCTTTATGTTCTTGTTTGCTTGTGGTTTTAGGGCTTGTCTTTATTAATAGCAATCCTAAAGGAACCAGGATCATCGACAGCATAAAAACACTCATTATCCCAAAGCCGGCAAATATGCCCAGGTTTCTTATTGCCGGGATATTGCTGATACTGAAGGAGCCAAAGCCTATTGCAGTGGTAAGCGACGTGAATAGACAGGGTTTGCCTGCCCTGTGATATGTTTCCATAAGGGCTTGTTTCTTGTTTTTAATTACAGATATTTCTATACGATAATGGCTGATTAAGTGCACAGAGTTTGCTATGCCAATCACAGTTATCAGGGCAAAAAGAGTTGTGGAAATAGGTGTTATTGGTGAATTTACCATGCTTTTAAGCCCCAATGTCCATACTAAACCCAAAAATACAGTAATTAATGGAAAAATGATAGAAGACAGGTTTCTGAATATCAAGAACAGTATTACTGCTACAAGGAGCATTGATAAAGGAAAGAATTTTTGCATATCCTTTTCCATGATTGAGCTTGCTTCAGCATCTGTTATTATACTGCCGCCAAGGTGAAATCTCCTGCCTGTTTTTTCTTGTTCTTCTTGTAAAATCTTTCTGATTGCACTGACAATCTCTTTTGTAATATTACTGAATTTCTTTTCATCTTCGTTTGGTATATTCAAGGACAACACTATTCCTACAGTCTTATAATCATCTGAAATCAGATTCCCTTTGAAAAATGGATTGAGGTCTATTCTCTGCTTTAGATTTAAGATTTCTTCATCAGATAAATGATTCTCCTGGATGAGTGGTTCGATATCTAATCCTTGATCAGTTCCTCTTATGTCATCTACATCAATCAAACTTGTAATTCTATTAACATACGGTACTTTTTCTAATTCCTGGGACAGATGGGAAAGATAGGTCATTTCTGCTTGCGTAAATGGATTATCTGATTTATAAGCAACAACAACGAATTCGCTATTCACAAAGGTTTGTTTGAACTCGTCATGTGTTTTTAAAATGGGATCTCCTTTTGGAAACCACGTTGTTTCATCGTCTTCCATTCTTAAATCAGGTAAATATAAAAAGCACAAGATTGATATAATTACAATACCAATAATCAAGATGATTCTATTTCTAAATATAAATTCGCCAAATTTTTTCATTAGGGTTAAAAGTAATAAGACGCCTTAATACATAGACAATCATTTTTATCAAACTGGCCAAGCATAGACTTTTCCTCACCTCCAAATAAATACGATCCGATTTCAAAAAAGACACCGTCTGTCAGCGAATATTCAAGATAAGGGTGGAGCATATAATCCTGGTCATTTAGATTATAGACCATGCCTGACAATCCAAATTTCAATTCTTTGTCAAAAAAGGTTTTATAACAACTGAAAACAAACCTGTTTTCCATTTCGTCTTCTTCTATTCCCTGTACGTAATCAAAAATATATCTTCCTATCCATTGAAAATTGAGATAAAGATCTTCTACGAATGTATAGTCTGCACCAAGGACAAAAGAAAGATTTGGTTTTCCGACAATTCCATCAGTGTCCTGTAAATCAGTAGTTGCGTAGTATGCTGTATCCACGTATGCCAGTTCACCGCGTATGCCCAAACCTTTTAATGTAGCAGCAAAGTCAAAACCACCAGCACGAAACCTTTTATACTCAGGCGAGATTATTATTGTATCAGGTGGAATTATGCCTTGTCGAAACATAACAGGGAGGTCAAAAAACCCTTCAAAATAGCAGAACGAAAAATCAAATCCAGGCAATATAGCCCCAAGTTTTAAGGCATATTCAGAGTTCCCCAATCTATACTCGGGCTCTTGAGCTTGTGTAAGAATGATCTTGGGATTCACCAAAATATCTTTTATTTGATAAGGTATCCATGGATGTGATGTATCCATAGGTATGTCAGAGGGGGTAAAGATTGGAATGAATATTCCTTCAATCTTGAAATTTCCAATATAGTAATCAAGCTTTGGATAAAATGTTCCTATTTTTCTATCTGCCTTATTCAAAGAGATGAATTCTCTATAATCCTCAGGGTTTATGAAATCTAATGGGTTGAACTCATCTGCCTTGCCCCAGATTACTATCTGCCTACCAATGCGCAGGTCGAATTGACCAAGACCCAAATCTACATAAGCCTCTTTTATCTTGATCTCTGGCTCAGAATAATAAAGAGGGTCATAGCGCAAATCAATATCAGCATACATGCCTGATGATTCCATGCGGCTTCTCAGTTTTAATCTTAACCAGGTTTGTTTCTTTATAAATTCCTGGTCTTCATGTATTTTCATATTAAGATTTTCAGATACAAACCCGCCCAATTCTACTGCTTGAACCTGACTGAAAATACTTAGAATTATAATGATTCCCATAAAAAACTTACACACCTCTTACTCCTTTATTAAGTTCCTTTCAGTAAAAATATTGTCTTTTAATCCAATATTATATTTAACATTCTCAAATTCAAGAACTGTTGTGTGCTTTTTTTGAACATTTTCCATTTCCATTCTCCTGGTTGTCCAGATTTCGTCTATCTTTTCAATATTAAAAGCATGCAGCCTTTTTAGAAATTCTCCTTTTTTGTCGTAGAACTCAATTTTGGTTGCGATAAATATGTCTTTTCTTATCCATGATATAGTCTTACTATACGATTTTTTATTCTCAGGCTTTGGAACGCTTTCAATTACATAACAGTCCTGGTCATTAAATGTTTCTGATCCCAAGAGTGTATAATCATAATGATCCAGGTCGTGGGAACCAAGGTCTTCATAACTGAAATCAGTACCCATAAAACTCTTTTCTTTTTCCTTTGAACTTATTCTACGTACTTTTTTTAATGCCGGAAGATAAAGCCACTGATCATCATCTTTTGATTCATGTTCCCAGACCAGAAATCCTGTCCCTTTTACATCAGCAGGTTCAAGAAATCTCATTAGAGATTTATCATTTTTTCCATAATCCTTTTGCCACACCTTTACCTTTCTCACTCTTTTTCTGCCACTCGATTTAATTAAGGTCATCGTCATTTCTGCGGACTGGTCATCTCCAGTGTAACGGTTATTAACCTTTTCCATAATATCCCGACCTGTTATTTCTTCGGCATCTACTGCTGAAAAGACTATTAACATACAAAGTACTACTAATTTTAGTTTCAGCATAATTTAGCTCTCCTTTTGAATGCCCTGTAATAATGCTTTAGCAAATATTTTCCAGATCTTTTCATAATTCAGTTTATTCTTGAATATCGTATTCATCTCAACGAGTCCTTCAATCAGGGCAACTAAGGCGATGGATAAACTTTGTGTATCAAAACTTTTCATCTTTTCTTTTTTTATAGCCAAATCAAATGCTCGCTTTACCTTATTTACCCATCCCTTATAAACATTATTCAATTTTTTTTGAATCTGTTTGTCCCTATATGATTCCGCAATAAATTCAGCAAAAAAAGGTGACAGTTTTTCATCCTCAAAATGCATTTTTAAGTATGAGAAGCCTGCTATCATAAGAAAATCTGGTCCAAGTTCGTATTCTTTTGATAATTTGTTCCATAAGATATTATCCTTTTGCAGATGCTGCTCAATTAAAAAAATAAAAATATCCCTTTTACCTTTAAAATACCAGTAGATAGCACCCTTACTTAAGCCAGATTTCTTAATAATATCATCTATTGTTGTATCATGATAACCTTTTTTTGAAAAACACTTCATTGCAGCTTCAAGAATTTCCTCTCTTCTTGTTTCTTTAGATTTTCTTCTTGTCATATGTACCTCCAATATTGCATACCGACTGGTCGGTATGTTATATTATAATGAAAAAATCTAATTTGTCAAGGGGTGAAATACAAATACCTAAAATCCAAAATACCTAAGGTACAAAACCCTCTCCCCTTGTGGGAGAAGGTAAGGGTGAGGGGTAATTTTACCTTTCCTTTACTCTTCGAGCGACCCAGCACTTTTGCAAAAGTGCTGGGGAGTCGAGAAGTTTCCTTAGTGCTGGGGAGTCGAGAGGTTTCCTTGTCATTCTGAATTCAATTCAGAATCTCAATTGCCTGCTCCGTATAATGGCAAAGCTATTATATCGGGGTCATTGCGAGCCCGAAGGGCACGACAATCTCGTTTTATTCATGCCATTCACAAATGAACATAGGGGGAGGAGTGATGAAAAACTGTACTTTTCAATTTAACATTAGAGGCAAAGTTATGCTTGATTAAATGAATAATTACAGCATAATCATGAGGCAGAAGCGATGTGATAAAAAACTATAAACCTTATTTTAACATAGATCCAGGACCATTTATCAAGGAGGAATTAAGGTCACGTGGATGGCGCCGGGAAGATCTGGCTGAAATTATGGGCATATCCTTGAAATTATTGGACAAGTTGATTAAGAATAAGTATGCGATTGATATTAGAACTGTCAGCTATGCGGGATAGAAAGGTGATGGTGTCTGTTGAAATGTCAAAATGTCAAGCACCGTCCCTCAGATGTCTCCAGATGTCCGGAATTAAACCGTTGTCAGCTATGCGGGATAGAGAGATGATGGTTTCTGCTGAAATGTCAAAATGTCAAGCACCGTCCCTCATCACCCTCATCACCCACTTATTCCATCTTCCTGATTCATCATATCCATCAGACTCATTATGGCAACGCAGAAATCAAAGGTTTCATCAGCAAATGGAAGATCACCACCGCTTGCCGATATATATTTGATATGTAATGGGTGTTCATTTTCTTTTTGCTGAGCATACTTAATAAACTTTTCAGAAATATCAATACCTGTCATTACAGCACCTTTTTCAGAGATTTTTCGAGTATTATGACCTTCGCCGCAGCCAATATCCAATCCTTTTATTCCTCTTATATTGCCAAGTATTTTTAAAAAAGCCGGGGTATTAACATAATCCCTGTAGAAATCATATCCTTTGCGTGCCAGAATAGTCCATGCTTTGGCATTTTCGTCCCAGAGTTTTTTTACCTCGTGTTCATTCATAACTCGATTTTTAAGGCAGTTTTTTTGATCCCTACTCACGTTTCCAGGTCACCCTGAAATCTTTTGTCACCTTCTCGACCAATTCATCGACGAGTTTGCCATATGCCTGGTCCGGGTTTTCCGCGTCAAATACAAAGTACTTGCCGCCAAATATGCTGACTTCGCCGATCTTCTTTGTTGCACTTGCAGAACCACTCCAGATTGATGCCCCAGTAGCAGTCTCTACCATCTGCGCGTTGAGCATGGCATCGACTTCAGCTGTGAAATCCATATGTCCAAATAGCGGTGCGATTGTGATGTCTGGTCTGACATCCGAGACTATAAGTTCACCAGTGAAAATGGTGATGACTTCGTGTTTCTCGCCAAGAGCCTTGTATGTTGTCTGATCCAGCTTGTCGCTGTTAACTGCATTAAGGACTTCATCCTCAGACCCCAGTTCGACAATCCGCACCATTTCCTGGTCTCGTCGGATCGCTTCCATGAACTTCTTTGTTGCGAGGGGCCCGAGTTCGCCTTCATTAGAAGACTTGAGCTCAATAATACCAATGACCTCGTGTTGCGTAAGATCAATCTTGGGCGGCACCATTATCCTGGGTCCGCAACCCAATGCCGCAGCAATCAGCACTGCGGCTATGCTTAGTCTAAATATGCATTTCATGCAACACCTCCTTCTAATAAATTATCTTGTATCATATTTTAAAAAGTATATAGCAAAGATAATGAAAAGTCAAGCTAACATATCGAATTCTCTTTTCATAATCCTTTCATCAAATTTCTCTTGTGGAATCTATTTGACCATCATTGCCTAATGACATCTTGCTTTATGTCAACCACATTACAAAAGGACCTATGGTAACTCCCGTGTCCACTCTACCAGGAGTAGGGGTTCTCCCTTCATGAGAAAACCAAATCTTTGCTCCATATCACAATGCAAACGAGACCCAGATCTGCCTTGAGGATGTGGGGTTGGTGGCTTGGAGCCGCTTCGTTTATTGAATTTCCTTTTCAGGAATTCTATTTTTTCAATAATTATTAGTTTATCGTGTTGTGATAATTGATTTTTATAAGTATTAATTTGACTTTCACTGGCAAACCAGTAGACTTTTCTGTGTTTTCCTGCCCATTTCCAGATATCATCTGAAAAGGCATTGAATATTGTAAGTCCTTTATAATGTTCAGCTACCCGTCAATAACCGAGGAAATCAAGGTGCTGGTTTAATCCTTCATCCGATATCAAAATACTGCCTGGTTCAACCTGCTTTTTCAGTACACGAGTTACTTGTGCAAGAACCGCATTCAGGTCTTTGGGTCGCTGCATACGTTGCGTTGACTGCGGAAGTCCCCAAAACATAGTAACTAAGAGAAGTACGATAGAACTAATCCAGGCTAAGATGCGATGATTTTTTGTAAGCAGGTGCAAGAGCCATACACTGGCTATTGTGTAAATAAAAAACGTAGGGAGCAGAAATCGCATTGACTGGGGGTCAGGCGGCCAGTAATATGACATATACAACAATGTAATGGGTATGACGAGCATCGCAAGTAATATACCTCGTTTCCGCGTGTTTTGACGAGCACATAAGACAGCCGTACCAATGATTCCAAGAACAAATACTAAAGTGCACCCTTCGGTTAAAAGTTTCAGCAAATATTGAGGCGAGTAGTTTGCAAAGTAATTCCAACTGAAGTTTGTCTGCTCATTTGACAGGGTATAGGCAGTCTTCCAGAATCCTCCAAAAGCCAGTTGGTTGTGAACACACAAGGCAATAATAGGTATTGCGGCGCTGATTACACCAGGTATAAGAGAACGCCAAAATTCTTTATTGCGTGGGCGATTGAGTAAAATAAAGATTCCAATAGCAAGTACAAAAAATATTGCAGGATATCGAATAGTGGGAAGCATGCCAAAGAAAAGACCTGCACTAAAAGCCCAGTAAGGCGAATATGTTTTTCTCCATTGAGCAAGGAAAAACAATCCCCATAACAGGAAAAAAACTATTGCTGTATGGGCATCACCGGCAAGTGCGTGTTCATTCGCAAAGGGATTGAACGCCATCAATGTTGCAGCAAGCAAGCCCCAGGTATTCCCGATCCACAATCGGCACAGCAAGAATAATGCGAGCAATGACAAGGACGCCATTAACGGATTGATATATAAAGTTGGTTCTGGTCCCAAAATCCGAAAAACGACTGCCATAATTGCGGGTAAACCAGGTGGATATCTGCAAAAATAATGATTATCACCTGCATAGAGTCAGTGGTAGCCAATATATTCCAATATTGATTCTGGCTCCTGATATGTTTTGCCATTTTTGGCTATCAATTTTGCCTGTGCAAAATAACCATTTGCATCAGGTGTTGAAATAGCAGGCTCGAAATAGGACATAAGAAAAACAAAGTGAATTACCACTATCAAAGAAATGAGTATAAAGAATAGAAGATTTCGCCTCTGTAGGGTGTCATTCATCATTTTGAGTTTATAGTATATAGTGGAAATTTGTAATAGTCAAGATGTAGGGTTTACTGAGTCCTTTCCACTTCTTATTTATTGTAAAACCCATGTACTTTTATAGAAAGTAAGGGTGCATCAAGAAATTCTTGCTTTGTCGGATATCAGTTATCCGTATTCATTTTTCAAACAATTCATCAAACAGTTCTTTTGCTTTATTCTTTGATTGTTTTAAAATCCTTTCTCCTTTTTTTGTTATGGAGTAGTATTTCCTTATTTTTCCATTCACATTTTCTTGTTTTGATTTCAAGTATCCCCTTTTTTCTAATTTATGAAATATTGGGTAGAGTGTTCCATATGAGATATCATATCCATGCCTTTTTAGTTCTTTTTTAAATTCCTGTCCAAATATTGGCTCTTTTTGTGCGTGGTAGAGTATATGGAGTTTAATAAATCCAAGTAAAAAGTTGTGGATGAGTTCATTTGACATTTTAAACTCCTGTTTTTCTATTAGATTTCCTTAGTAATAAACTGATTATGAATATCAAGAATCCAAGTAGACTAAACCCAGCAGATACTAAAAATGCCCATTTGCTACCGAATCTATCCCATAGAGTTCCCATAATTAAGGATGCCGGGAATAGAGCAAGGCCGATACCAGTATTGAATAGTCCATACGCTGTGGCACGATTTTCAGGGTCAACAAGGTCGGCAATATATGCACGAAACACTCCTTCAGACAGTCCATAATAGATCCCATATGCTCCGAATAATACCCAGATTAACCATAAATTGTTAGCTATTCCAAAAAGAAGATAGACAACAGAATAATAGAGAAAAGAGGAAATGATTATCGGTTTTCTTCCAATTTTATCAGACAATGACCCGAATACAGGTGATGAGAGTGTGCAAAAGATATTATACACAATCCATATTACAGGTATCATTGCGATAGTCAATCCGGCTTCACGCGCCCTTAAGATCAAGAAGACATTCGAAGAATTTCCTAAGGTAAATACTATGTTTGAGATTAAAAAGATTATAAAGGGAGCATTTCTCAGACTATGTTTTTGAGCAGCAGTAGAATCTGATTTACTGTCTACGCTGGTTTCTTTGGCAAACCGAACAAAAAAGATAGTTAAGACGCCAGGAATAACTGATAATAAAAAGACAAACCGAACATTGTTATTAAATAAAGCAAGCACGAGCATTGCTAGAAGAGGTCCGCCAATCGCACCGATTCTATCCATTGCCCTTTGGAATCCAAATGCCCTTCCTTTTTCTGATGCATTAACTGAGGTAGATAAAAGTGCGTCCCGTGCCGGATTTCTTATTGCTTTACCTACGCGGTCTGAAAACCGTACTCCAAGAACAACAGTCCACACATTTGCCAGGTAAAGAAGTGGCCTTGAAAAAGCAGAAAGGAAATAACCAAGAAATATAAAGAGTTTTCTTTTTTTAAACTTATCTGACAGTTTACCAAAAACAGTTCTGAAAATAGAGGCAGTACTTTCTGCAATACCTTCGATGAGCCCGATGATTGATTTATTAGCGCCAATACTTACAAGGAATTCTGGAATAAGAGGGTAGACCATTTGACTCGAGAGGTCTGAAAATAGTGAAACCAGACCAAGGATTAGTATATTTTTTTTGGGTTTTTCATTTTTCATATTATCTCCTTTCGATATCGACTTTCGTTATTATATCCATAATCCTGAGTCTGTCAATAGATTTGACCCCACTGTTCCCTCATTGCTGAGGCAATCCAGTACCGCAGTCTGGATAAAAACGTCTGGCAGAGGCTGTGAGCCTCTTCGATTACGGTGATAAAAAGATAGATTACAGTGATATAACCCCTCATATCATTGCGAACCCGCACTTTTATCAAAAGGGCGGGGAAACAATTTTATCTTTAATGTAAATGTAGTTGTCCAATTTATTGGACAAAATCCCGTTATTGACATTAACACAAATTCAGCTATAATAAACTGGAACTACACTATGAAATATAATAAACCATACACTGTTTTAATCAGGAAAGGTAAGTTTGAATATATTGGCATATGCCTGGAATTAAATGTTTCTGCACGTGGCAAAACAATAACAGAAGTAGAAAGAAATCTGAGAAATGCCATTCGTGACTATTTAGCTTATGTCAGAAGTGAAAAAATAAAGCCTCAGGCTATATCTTCAGAAGAAATAATCGAATTTCTCAGAGATACTTTTCCTGAAAGAAAAGGCAAAAGAGAACTTTTTAAACCTATAAGGCTCCAAGAAGTTCCCTTATATGTCTAATAAACTACCCTCTCTATCAAGCAAGAAGTTGGTTAAGTTGCTTGTAAAAGGGGGTGCTTATTTTAAACGACAGGGCAAGACTGATCACGCTATTTACGAGAGAGTAGTTAAAGGTAGACGATATGCAACACCTGTGCAAATGGGAAAGAAATCTCTTGATCCAATCTATTGTAAGAGAGTTTTCAGGCAACTAAAGTTCACTGACAGAGAGATAAAAAAAGTTTTAAAGAAGTAGATCATCATCTTATATGATTCGCTATCTTTTCTGTCGTTACGGAACAATTTCATAATATAATAAAAAACAAGATATTTTGTTTGACATAATAGATGTTTTATTTATAATTCTAACGAGAAAATAGTTGTGGTTTAGAGGGGGGGTTGGTTTTTGGGGTTGGACGTGTCTTTTTGTGTTTTAGTAAGTCTGTAGAGAAGGATGAGTGAAAAAATGAATGACAATTTCTTTAATTCTATTCCAAAAGAGAAAACATTAAACCATAAAGTTATCGGACCAAAGATAAATAAACTTATTGAGTTCTTTATCAATAAAATCGACCGCGAATTTCCTCATGACCGAATAAGAAATAAAAATGCTAAAGGTATGTTTTTAACATTTGCGTATGTAGCCAAAAATACATACAGAAGTGTCCTTTTTCTTTGTGATATGGTGTCGAAAGATCCAGGAAGAAAGATAGAGTATTCAATTTCTTCAATACCTCTTCTTAGGGTAATATTGGAAGAAGTATTTACTATGCTTTTCTTCTCCGAAAAATTAGATGAACGAATTACATGGTACCATAAAGCTGGCTGGAGAGAAACGAAAGAGACATATGACAGATGTCTTGCCCGTTATGGTGAAGATGAAAATTGGGCTTCTTGGTTTGAGAAATACAGAAAACACCTAAATGAAACAACGAGCATGTTTGGTATTACGTCAGCAGAAGCATCAAACCCCAGAAAGAATGTTCATGTATGGCCTACTCCAGGTCAAATGAAGAAGCGCGTTGATTCGCCCAATGTGACAAATTTCATGCAATATCTTCAAGACTGGTTTTATAAGACATTTTCACAAGCCGCACATTTATCTTGGCCTGGTCTTGCTATTATGGGTGGACATTTCTTACACGCGAACCTTGATAATCAGGAAAGTTATCTTAAGAAAACGCGGTCAGATTGTGCTTTTTATAACACCACGTTAATATTGGCGTTTTTTTCGGAACTGGAAAATATTCTAAAGTTCAATCATAAGGAAGAGTTAAAATATCTTTGGACCATTGTCAGTGAACACTGGGAGGTGACTAAAGAATTATATGATAAAAGATACCGAAGTTTACTTCAATAATGACCAATCAATTCAAATAATCTTCACTACCACAAATGGTGCTCTCAGTACTTTATTGCCTGTTTTTGTGTATAACATTCTGGTGAGGTGGACAATGTCAATATCTGTTACTTGTTTAGAGAATAACCTTTGTACAGAATCTGCTATGATTACATTGTTACAATAGGAGGTATAAATAGTGTTGCTACAAGAGTTAGAGCAAATAGTACAACATTACATATCCGAAGTTGAAATGATACGTAGCTTTACAGGTGAAATGAATAACTTATTAACTCGGAAATTACAAAAGATCAAACCTCCTGCGTTATCTAAGCGAGATATGACAGAGCTTAGAGCATTCATAAGATTTTTGAATTTAGCGATTAGTCATAAACCTAAAAGCACTCATACATTCACTATAAAATCAAAGAAATTAAGTAAACTCGTAATGACAGGCCATATTCCCTTCAAATATCAACACTTCTTATCTGAAATGACATTATCCTATTTAATTTCTTTCCAAGAAGCTTTCATAAAACAATATTTGTATACTGTGCTCGTGTCTCGAAGGTCTTTACTAAAAAGCAAAAAACAAATCACTTATGAAGAAATATGTGGCTTTAGATCCATCAAAAAGCTCGTTTCACATATAGCACGAAACGAAGTAGATACACTAGGCTATGCTAGTGTGGATGACACGACTGAGTATTTTAAGCAAAGATTCAACATAGCCCTTGAGGAATTTGCCAAGTGGCAGATATTGCGGGAAGCATCATATCGCCGAAACATAATAATACACAATGATGGAATAACAAATGACATATATTGTCGTAAGACTGGTTACAAAAGAAGAAATGTCCATATAAATACTGATGTTGACTACATTCGAAAAGTCATACAGGCATTACTGGGGTTTATAATTTTCTTTCACGACAAGATGACACGTAAATTGAGCTTAGTGAAGTAATAATACATGCTTTAAGCTTATCTTGTTAAAGTTGTAGTTTAATGATATCGACATTCTACTTTATTATTCTCCTCATCACCCAAACGGCACTCTCTTAACAGAGCGTGTGGCGTAGGGAGTATGGTATTCTCTCGCCTTACTCGAGATGCTGAATTGTACATATAAATCACAGATTTGTGTAAAATTCGCAAGGGCGAGAAAAAGAACGAGGTTGTGCTTGGTGTATACTTCTTAGTGCCTGCTGAGCAAAGATGTCTTGGAAGATTTGACTTGGTCTTGACATGGTAATAATCGTTGATATACTGAGAAGAGGAAAAAGGAGGTTAAATGTTACCAATAATAAAAGCTAATCGTTCAATATTATTAATATGTATTTTAATAATGTTGAAACCAATGATTATATCTGGTGATGTGGCAACTGGCTTAATAGTCCCAAAGATTGTTCCGTTGAAGTACATTTCACCAGTTGAATTAAAAGAGGAATTAAGCGCCCAAAATTGTCTTAATGAAAAAAATGTATTGACCATAAACGATAGCAGAGTTCGGTTTATATTTAATAATTCAATAAACCATATTTTGCTTATTGGTGATTCTCTTTCAATCTCGAATGCTCTTCAATTAATTGAATTTTTAGATGTACCTCCCAGGCAGATAATAATCGAGGCTAAAATTGTTGAAATTAACAATGAGAAGATGAGTCAATTAGGAATGGATTGGCAGAGTTTATTAGATAAGACTGTTCTGTTACCATCAGCTTATGTGGAAAGAGAGGTAATAAAACAGACTAATATCATCCCCTCGGAAACCGAAATATCTCGTTATAGATACCAAATGCAGACATATAGTAACATAAGTGTTGGAGAGTTATTGAAAATCATACAGGATACTGATATTGGAAAGATAATTAGTGTTCCCAGGATAGTAACAACGAATAATAAAATGGGGATGATATTAGATGGTTCTCGTATCACTTATGTGACAAGATATTCAAGTTATGCAAATATATATGAGACGCAGGAGATGACAGCGGGTTTGTCATTATCAGTAATTCCATCGTTAGGAGAGAGTGGATATCTGAAACTGATTGTTACTGCTAAATTGACAAGTTTAGGAGAAATCATTGCCGGAAGTCCTAGTGAAACAGGGCAGATTATTCAAAATACAGTAATAGTAAAGGATGGAGAAGAATTTTTGCTTGGAGGTTTTAAGAAAACAGAAACAAGCAAACAGACAAGCAAAGTCCCGATTCTAGGAACTATATTGCCTTTTTTGTTTTCCCGTACAACCAATGTTGAGATAATGAAGGATTTTTTAATTGTACTGAAGCCCACAGTAATTGATTTAAATCCTCCTGCTGTTCCTGAAATTGAAGAATAGCGACAGTATTGTATATAGCAATCTTGTAATGGAAGCAATAAAGTTATACAATCAATTTGAAGATGTCCGCTGTTTTTATTTTAAGTCCTATCATGCCTCCAGTACGGAAAATATTATTCTCATAAAGTAGCCTGTCCCCTTTTTGTAAGCCCGATGATTGATGGAAGAAATAGTACTGTTGTCAGAAAACAGGATGCAACGCCGATTGCCAGGAGCATTCCAAGACTCGCAAAGCCGCGGTATGTAGCAATCAGGAGTGAACCAAATCCTGCCATTGTAGTAAGAGAAGTTAGCAGTATTGCCTTTCCCGTACTCTTTAATACAACAGGTGTTTTGTTAAGACCTTCATATTTATAGCGATGGAGAAGGTGTACGCCGTCATCAATACCAATTCCCACGATCATGGGAATACCCATTACATTCAGGAAATTAAACATCATTCCAAATGTTTTCATAAGTCCCATCATCCAGATACCACCAGCAATGAGTGGAATTACTCCAAGCAAAGCCATGCGCAGACTTCGGAAGTCAATCCAGAGTAAGATTATTACAATAAAGATGGTGAGTATAGTTGCCCGCAATCCATCCCTTCCAATATAATCAATCAACCGTAAGAACATAGGCGGATTACCTGTGATCCTGGGGCTGACTTGTTCTAACTGAGCATTAAAACGTCTGAGTACTTCAAAATCCCATATGTGTTCCCTGGGATAGATAGTAACAAGATATGTATCACCAGCATCATTAATATAACGTTCTTTAATATGTTCAGGAAGATTATCAAGCGTGATTAATTCAG
>Ga0209986_10001678_pt1 | contig 21027 bp, 20 predicted proteins | sample BlataG_FD_183168 | JGI IMG/M metagenome (GOLD analysis project Ga0209986, IMG submission 183168) | Deep subsurface microbial communities from Black Sea to uncover new lineages of life (NeLLi) - Black_00105 metaG (SPAdes) (version 2) | ecosystem: Environmental > Aquatic > Marine > Oceanic >... | reverse complement strand
TGATGATTCTAAAAAATTGGAAGAATTTCTTAAATATTCAATTATTCTCCTATCCCTTGGATCCCAGACGCAGTCCGCCGTGGATATAAAAAACATCTCCGGCCAGGGCCTCATTGCGATAGATATCTCCAACAAAAGCAGCAACTTCTTCCGGCTCAACCAGACGTCCGATGGGCACCTGTTCTATAATCTTATCCAGGACTTTTTGACTCATTCCTTTTACCATGGGCGTTCCCACATACCCAGGTGCAATGGCCACGCAACGGATCTTGTCTGCCAGGCCGCGCCGGAAAAACTCGGCTGTGATAACTTTTGGCATAACCGACATAGCAGCCTTGCTGGAGGAATAATTGATTTGTCCCGCTGTTCCCAGAGAACCGGTGGAAGATACCAGACAGATCAACCCCTTACAGTTATGATTGATCATGCGTTCAACGCATTCCCGCACGGTTAAAAACACACCGGTCAGGTTGATATCAATAACCGTTTGAAATTGCTCCAGAGACATTTTTCTGTTAACCTTTCCGGTTTCTCTGTCCGTGGACAACATCAGTGCATCCTTAATAATCCCGGCAAAAGGGGCAACCAGATTGATCTTCCCGAATTTTTCAATTGCGGTATCAGCCAGTTTGGCACAATCATCTTCATTGGTAACATTACAGACCACTGAAGTGACTTCACCATTTAAAGCTTTAATTTCAGCCTCGGCCTGCTCCAGAAATTTTTCAGCCACATCCGCGATAACCACCTTGCCGCCGTTTTGCACCCAGTATTTGGCAACTGCCAGACCGATGCCGCCGCCGCCACCGGTAATAACCGCAACTGATTCCTTAATGTTCAGCATATTTTCCCTCTCTTTTATTACCTCTTGTTTTTATCTTTTTTGAAAAACTTGCTAAACGTCCCCATTGTTTCCTGAAACTGTTCGCTCTGCTTTTCTATTATTTCCTGAAATCCTTGAACCAATTCCCCCTGTGTCTCAACCTTTTTTTCTTCCAAAAGCATCCGCAGATTATTTATGGTTTCTTCCTGAGCAGCAACTTTTTCTTTGAGTTCCTCATATTTTTTGACCAGAGTTAGGTGCTCGTCTTTTGATACCACACCCATCAGACGCAGATAATCTTTAAAAGACTTTTGGAAATTTTCTGATGCCTTTTTCCAGGTTTCCATATAGGCTGGAGTGTTTTTCTCCATATGTTCCAGGCCATAGAATTTTTTGAACATACCCGTCAGTTCATCAAAACCTTCAAAGCCCTGCTGCATCCATTTTGATATGTCTTCCAGTTGTTTCTGCCCTTTTGCGGCATTGATCAGAAAATTTCCCCAAAATTCCAGAAAATGTCTGTCCATGAAATCTTTCTCCTTGAACACCTGATCACAGAGACGGGAATGTAGAATCTGCCGTCATCCCTCCCTCCCTGGTCAGGCCATTTTAACCGCTTGCCTGGCTTTGAAGTTGTTTTATAGACTTTATCTGACCGGCAATCTCTTTTTTCAGGTCGGCAACCCGCTTTTTTTGATTAGCAATCTCTTTGTTTTGATCAGCGACCATCTTTTTCTGATCGGAGATCTCTTTTTTTAAATCTGTAGCAAGCTTTTTCTGATCGACAACCAGCGTCTTTTGTTCAGATATCTCTTTTTTCAGTTCGACAACCAGCTTTTTTTGATCAACAATTTCCTTTTTCTGGTCTGTGATCATCTTCTCTTGATCAGCAACTATTTTCACCTGTTTAGATATCTCTTTTATCTTATCAGTAACACTTTCATCCATGTTATTGTATTTATTTGCTAATTCCAGATACTCATCCTTGGGCACCAAACCCATCAAGTCCAGGTAATACTTAAAGAACTTCTGAAAGTCTTCTGTTGTCATTTCCCAGGCTTTTATATAGCCGTGAGTCTCTTTGGACCAAAAATCCATACTGCAAAACTTTCCGAACATCTCTGGAACTTCCTCAAAACCACTTAGCCCTTGCATGATCAATTTTGTCATGTCTTGCATCTGTTTTTGTCCTTTTTCTACGGTAATTAATTGATTTTTCCAGAATTCGTAAAAATATTCTTCCATAAGATTCTTCTCCTTATAAGCTGTCTTCTAAATCCAGCTGAAAACGTACAGGTCCCCGATAGTTTTGATCGCCAAAACGGGTATGAAGTGCACATGCAGACGTTGGATTTGACCATGAAGTTGCAATAGCCACATGACCCTTCGGAAAAGCGGCGACTTCAACATCGATGTAATCCAGAGGAGCAAGCGCTGCTTCCTTTTCTACCAAAGCATCATTTTCGCCATAGCAAATAAGCCATTTAATTCCCTTTTCCTGCAATCGTTTAAAATTAAGCTTTCTTCCAAAAAGCGTTACCGGCAGCGTTCCGTCTTTAGTGATCGGGATGCTATAGGAATCAAGGCTCATTTCGGTAATTCCCATGGGAATATCATTACGCTCATTGTTCAGCCAGTAATTGATGGCAGCTGCGGTCTTGCTGATTTTCACTTTTTTTGTGTCCTGGCGGCCGAACATCATGAAATCCCTATAAAAGGCGGCAATCGGTGATTCGTCTTCTATGCTTTTAAGTTTATAGATCCAGCTCATCAGTTTGCCGTCTGTTACTTTGTTTCCATTGGGCAAGGTTTTGGTTCCATAAATCAGATCATTAAAGCGCTGGGGCATGTTTTTCAAAAAATTCGCCAGTCCCCTGCTTTTGGTTCCATCTATGGGAGCAACACAGGTAATCAGAGCGTCCGCCAGTCCATCCAGCTCACCGGAAAGGAGATTACAAACAGCAGAAAAACCGCCCTGACAGTAGCCGTTCAACGTCACCGGTTTTCCGTGTCTTTTTTTCACCTTTTCGCAAAATAAGCGGGTATCGAGGGCATCATCCTCACCGGTCATGACCTGAACCGCTTCAGTAGTGTTGATATCCTTGAGGATTCTGATATAGGTGGGAATCCCTTGATTTGCAAAACAATGGGTGTAACTCTTATTTTCATAGGGTAAAAAGGCCAGAATATTGGATCCCAAAACATAGGGAGGAAGAATTATGACCGGTTTGCCGTTTTTATTGACCTTAATTTTTTTGTCCGTTGGAAGGATCTGATAAAGAATAAACCGGTCTGTTTCAGCAACCTTATTGTTGTCACCCCGTTCAAAATGGAACCCATATTCCGGTTCAATATCCTGGATGGCCTGTGGATACCTGTTGGCCATCACATCCATCATTTTCGCCTGCCTTGCCAAAAAGGCTTCTATATCTTCACCATCCGAACAAAAAAGGGTGTTGAATATAGCGGCAATCGCGCTTTCCATTTCCATCTTTCCTGAAATATTTATCGCTTTCATGCTGCCGCTAATACCTCTGCTAATAAGGTCAAGATTAAACGCCAAAAGATCCATATAGGATTGAACAGTCTCCAGGGGCGAAGTACTCCAAAGTTTGTATTTTTCCACATCATTGAAATAGCTTATAGCAATCAAATAGGGGAGCACAAAATCATTGGCGTACTTGGACAAAGCGGTCAGGTAATTTTGTGAGGCATGGACCAGGTGATAGAATGCAGAAACATTTTTACTAAATTTAGTATCAAGAAAACTGGTCTCATCCGCGCTGCTCTTCATCTTAACCATTTTATCCGTTCACCTCCTAACCCAGGAAATTGCGTGACTCACAGCCCTAACCCGGATTTCCTGCGGGCTAAAGCCATGAGCCACGGGCGGTGTTTGTCTTTACTTTCCAAAACCAGTAAAAAGATCTTCTACATTTTTGTAATTTTGGTCCACTGCCTTTTTAAAATCGTCACAGCCTTTCTTATAGGCCTGCATCCACTCATTTATGGCCTTTTTCTGCCCCTCAGGCACCCATGTGGCCTGATCTAAAAGAGAGTTTGCCATTTTTTCGTTCTGTTTCCGCAACGTCTCCATGGCACTGTAACTGTTGTCAAAGGCAGTTTTGTTGAATTGAACCATCTGATTAAAAATTTGAAATTGTTCCATTACGTTATCTCCTTTCCTTATTTTTTAGTTTTTTGGGCCTTATCGAATGTGCTAAAAAAATCTTCCACTCGTTTAAAGTTTTCATCCACGCCCTTCTTGAAATCCTCACGCCCTTTTTTGTAAGCCTTCAACCAATCATTGATCGCCTTTCTTCCTTCTTCGGGCATCCATGTTGCCTGATCCAGGATCGTGCTGGACATACTTTCGGCCTGCTCCTGAAGCAAAACCATGGCATTGAAGGTGTTGTCAAACGTTGTTTTCTGAAAATCGATCATTTGCTTTGCAATTTTTGATGAATCCATGTTAATAATCCCTCCTGTTAAAATTTTTTTTTGGCTTCTTACGCCGTTAATGTCTATATAATAATCCTCTATTTTTATTTGTCAAGAAAAAAATGTTGCATCGCAACAATTTTTCTGCTCAATTTAGATTTATTTAAGCATAAGCAAATAACTATCTTAAATTAATTTTAATATTGACATATATATTAAAATTAAAATATAAAATAATATTTGGAAACCAGTTCTTATGTTGCAATACAGCACAAATTGGCACCTAAGTTATAAATTTTGTGCTTTTTATGGCAAAAATTTTTAATCAGTATAATTTCTTTATTGTGAATAATTGAATATTTTCGATTGAAGATTGAATATTTAAGGGATTCTTCCAGTTCTTATAATTTTCAATATCAAAATGATAGAGCGAAGCGACTTCCTTAAATAGTCAATTGTCAATATTCAATCCCTTTTTGTTCCGGCTTGTCCGGGTTGGGTTTGTGAAATTTATTTTCAGAAAAAGGAAAAACAGATGTTTGATAAAGTAAAACTAAAAAAATATGCCAACAGACGGCTGTACGACATGGAAAAAAGCGCATATGTTACGCTCAATCAGGTGGCGGATCTAATCAGACAGGGCCGTCAGGTGGAAGTCATTGATGCAAAAACCAAAGAGGATGTAACTGCCTCTATTCTCAGCCAAATTATTCTGGAAGAAGCAAAAAACAAAAACATTCTTTTGCCGGTACCGGTTCTTCACCTGATCATTCAATACGGTGATAATGTACTGGGAGAATTTTTCGAGAAATACCTTCAACAAATGATTCAGACATACCTTGCCCATAAGCATGCTGTTGACGATCAGTTCAAAAAATGGCTCGAATTGGGGATGGACTTTTCAAAAATAACCCAAAAAACCATGGCCGGTATTACCCCTTTCAAATCCTTTTTCGATCAGTTTTCTTCTTTATCAGGCAAACAGGAACAAAAAAAATAGCTGCACTATCAAGTTACACATGACACATCATGGAGGCTGTCAATGTCGAGCATAAAAGAGTTAACAAAACTCATGCAGGAACTTGACGATCAGCTTGCGGTCTGCATGCGGTGCGGCATGTGCCAGGCGGTTTGTCCCCTTTTTGCAGAAACCGGTCTTGAATCAGATGTGGCCCGAGGAAAATTGGCATTATTAGACGGGCTTGTGCAGCAACTGTTTAAAGATCCTAAGGGTGTGTACGAACGTCTTAACAAGTGCCTTCTGTGCGGATCATGTGCCGCAAATTGCCCCAGCGGCGTGAGCGTTATGGAAATTTTCATTAAAGCGCGTGCGATTCTCACCGGCTTCATGGGTCTTCCTCCGGTAAAAAAGGTAATTTTGAGGGGGGTGCTGTCCCAACCCGAGATCTTTGACAGCATGGTAGAGTGGGGTTCTAAATTTCAGAAAATTTTTACGCGACCGGCAAGCGAGCGCATCGGAACATCCTGCGCCCGGTTGGTTTCACCATTGCTTGGAAACCGTCATTTCAAACGACTTGCTCCGGTACCGTTTCATCGCATGATTCCATATTTAAATACAGACCGGGGCCGTTCCGGCATCAAAGTAGCCCTTTATGTGGGGTGCCTTATTGATAAAATCTTTCCTGACATCGCCCAAGATGTTATCGATGTTTTAAATCATCATAGCGTGGGAATTTTTATGCCTGAGGGACAGGGCTGCTGCGGAATCCCGGCAATCTCTTCAGGAGACACCAAGACCTTCAACAGTCTTGTGCGTCATAACCTTGAAATATTTGATGCCGAAAAATTTGATTTTCTGGTTACCTCTTGTGCCACCTGCACGTCGACGATTAAGGAAATATGGCCGATGATGGCGGATAAAGATTCCGGATATGTTAAGAGCAGGGTCGATATAATTGCTCAAAAAACCATGGATATCAATCAGTTTTTGGTATCAAAGGTTGGGCTGGAAAATGTCACAGTTGTTGATTGTACCGATTCCGTTACAATAACCTATCATGACCCTTGCCACCTTAAAAAAACCTTAGGAGTATTTGCCGAACCCAGATCTCTCATCAAAGCCAACCCGAAATACCGGCTTAAAGAAATGCCTGAATCGGACTGGTGTTGCGGCCTTGGGGGAAGTTTTAATCTCCAATACTATGAACTTTCGGCGAAGATCGGAAAATTAAAACTGGAAAACATCAAGGCATCCGGATGCCAAGTTGTCGCAACCGGATGTCCGGCCTGTATGCTTCAGCTCTTTGATATGCTGTCAAAGTCCGGTGACAATATAGGTGTTAAACATCCCGTAGAAATCTACGCGGAGTTATTAAGAACTTACCCCGGAATAACCTGCCGCGAGAATATTTTATGTTGATACCCATAGCAACCTCGCCCGCGGATCAGGTACGGCGAGGCGACTAGGGGCACAAGGGCATAAGCGCTAAGTTATTTTTTGCGCCGGAAGGACTGTGGAAGGTTTACTGAAAAAGATGAACATCGAACATCCAACGTCCAACATCGAACGTTGAATGGGAAAAAGGGAACCAAAAGATGGTTAAAACTTATTCAGAAGGTACCATTAATTCGATGTTGGAATAATTTGAGGAGCGGAGCGACATCATTATTCGACGTTCAATGTTCGATGTTGGACATTCATCTTTTAATATGGCTTTGGGATACTGCAAGAAATCACGGGGTTGATTTAGGAAGCGATAATAAGGAAAAACTCATCATGGAATCGCTATTGAAAGACACAATCGAGATTACAAAGGCAGCCGGGGATGTCATCATGCAGTATTACAAGTCCTCTTTTGACGTTAAAAATAAATCACCGGACAACCCGGTCACGGATGCTGATTATGCTGCCGATACTCTTTTGCATCACCGCTTAACCGTCCGGCTACCGGAAGCAGGTTGGTTGAGCGAAGAAACCGTTGATCAGCCTGACCGCTTGCAAAGAGAGAGAGTCTGGATCGTCGATCCTTTAGACGGCACCAAAGAATTTATTATGGGAATCCCTGAGTTTGTCGTTTCCGTTGCCTTGGTAGAGAATGGCCAACCGGTTTTAGGGGTTATCTGCAACCCGGCTTCCGACGAACTTTTCTATGGCATGCGCGGTAGCGGTGTATTCATAAATGGCAGCCGGGCGCAAGTTACAAAACGCAACCAATTTGAGGGCGCCCTGGTCGATGCCAGCCGTTCCGAGTGCAAACGGGGTGAATTTGAACCCTTTGAAAATCTGTTACAAATTCGCATAATGGGCAGCACTGCATACAAACTGGCGAGGGTCGCTGTTGGCTTGTGCGATGCATCGTGGAGTCGCGGCCCTAAGAATGAGTGGGATATTTGTGCCGGTGTGTTGCTAATCACGGAAGCCGGGGGCCGTTGCGTAGACCTAAATAATACGCCTTTTAATTTTAATCGTCCCATCACGCTGGTAAACGGATTTATCGCCGATAATGGCCGTTTGCATAATCGGATCATCTCAACGATAACCCCATATGGCGCTGCAAGAACGTGATATGCCTTTGATGCAAACATAATAGGAAGGCTAAAGCATAACACCTAAATTCTGCAAGCCTTGTATCGGCCGGATATACAAGGCATCAATCGTTCAGCCCAAACGAATCCCATACACGCCCTGAAAGAGAAATATTAATATTTACAATCTATTCAACAGTCTTTCGTGAATATTGTCAAATCCGCCGTTGGACATAATCAGGATGAGATCACCGGACCTGGCCTTTGTGAGCAAAAAATCGATGATCGAATCGGTGTCCGGAAAATAGTACGCATCCTTTGCGCGATGTTTGAGGTCTGCCACCAGTTTTTGAGCTGAAAACCTTTCTGCTGGAGGGATCTTGTCAAGGCGGGAGGGATTGCGGATGCATATGAGGTCTGCCATGTCGAATGAAAACGGATAGATGTCCTGGAAAACTTTACGCATGCTGGAATTGGTTCTGGGTTCGAATACCGCAACCACCCGTCCTTGCGGGTAAAACGGTTTGACCGCCCGGATGGTCTCACGAACGGCCGTGGGATGATGGGCAAAATCGTCCATCACGGTAACGCCGCTTTTTTGGCCGCGCACTTCCTGGCGCCGCTTGATACCTTCAAACGTTTCAAAAGCCGTTGCAATTGCCTTTGCCGGGATCAAAAGATTATCCGCAACGGCAATGGCGGACAAAGAATTTAACAGATTGTGTTCTCCGACAAGTCGTGTCTTAAAATTTCCGAAAAATGCATTATGCTTTAAAACTTCAAAAAAGGTCCATGGCGGGTCAATGGAAACAACGCCTAGACGCCAAAAGGTGTTTATATTTCTGCCGTATTTTACAACCCGGCACTCTCTTTTGCAGACCAGATCCGCAACGTTTTTATCATTGTCGCATGCAAGCAGGGTGCTATGGGGAGAAATGCCGCCTATAAAGGCATCAAAAGCCTGCCTTACATGGTTGATATCCTTAAATATATCCGCGTGGTCAAATTCAACGCCGGTCAGTATCGCCATGAAAGGATCATAATGCAAAAACTTGGGGCCTTTATCGAAAAAAGCCGTATCATATTCATCGCCTTCGATGACAATGTATTCCCCTTTTCCAAGATGATAATTGCTGTTAATATTTTTTACGATTCCTCCGATCATAAAACTAGGATCGAGACCGGCGTGATAAAGAATCCAGGCCAGAATCGAAGATGTGGTGGTTTTGCCGTGGGTGCCGGTTATTACAAGCTGCTTTTTGTCTGCCGCAACGAATTTGTTGACCGCCTGGGGCATGGAACAGAATTCAAGCCCCATTTGATCCATTCTAACGACCTCGGGATTATCTTTTGATACGGCATTTCCCACAACAACCAAATCCGGACCGTATAAAACATTCTTTTCGTTAAAGCCATCGGCAATTTCAATCCCCTTGCTTAAGAGAAAGTCGCTCATGGGGGGATACACTTTGTGATCCGAGCCGGTTACTTTATAGCCCAAGTCCTTTAGCATACTGGCGAGGGCTCCCATTCCGGTTCCGCAGATGGCGATCAGGTGTATGCGTTTAATATTTTCGGAAATATTGTTTTTATTCAAGTCCATACTTATTCGCCCGGATTTCTCACCGGCAAAAAACCGTTATTTTCGAAAAGCTGTAGAATTTCCGAGACGTTTAATTATTTTCCGGTCATAGGCGGTTTAACGGGAGGCGGTCCAGGCGGTGTCACAGGCTTTGCCTTTCCGAGCGTTTCATAGACTGACAGCAGAAAGATAGTTGCCAGTGGCTGGGTAAAAAGAGAACCTATAAATACGGAGCTTCCAATCGCAGATATTCCTATAAATAGGATAAAAACCACTATGTGGTCCACAATAGACTCTTTTGTAACCATTGAATAACTTTCCTTGACAGCATCAAGGAGGCCCAGATTTCTGTCTGTCATCAGCGGTAGCATGTAAATGCAGCAGAATGAGACCGCAAGCAAAAACAGTACTCCGGGTATGAAGAGAAGCATCATTCCAATCATGGTTATAATGAAGACAACAATACCGAAGCAAAAAAGGGGCAAAAAAAGTCTCATTTGCGAAAAAATATCCTGAACTTTGGGCTCGCGTCCCTCTTTTATCAGCAGGAGAATGGAATGCATATAGCCGGCCATTGTTACCGGTGCCAGGACCCCTAACGTAATGATACTTATAACGATCATGGCAAGAGTCATGAATATTAGTGGTGCAATATACTGCAGTGTCATTTTCCAGGCGCTTTCAAGATGATACTTAAAATCCATCGATGTTTCCTCCATAAAGTTGTCAATTATTATATGATTATGTCAAAAGGATATAATCAACAAGACATTCCAAGTCAAGCCCTGTCAGCCTAAAAAGCAGGGCAAACGCATTTGAATCCCAATACAGGGAGAACGCTCCACGACGGCGTGTATCTCTTTCCAACCGACTGAAACTTGTGCTTAAGCACCCGTAAGCCCGAGCCGCGCCAGAGTTATTAAGAACAATTCGTCGCTAAATTATCTCATTGATTTTTTAAGTCATAATTTCATTCGGTTCGGGCTAACGCGTGCTAAAGCCCTTCAAACAGTCAGTCGGTTGGAAAGAGATACACGCCGACGCTACGCTGCACCGAAATCAAATGCGTTTACCCTGGCCTAAAAAGAATTTTTCCGGTTTGTTCTTGATAGGAATGGGGACTATTCTGCCGAAAATTTTCCTCACAATATTCTATAATGTTGTTTAAAGTGGCGACAATGGTTGAATAGCTCTTGTCACGCCAAAGCGGTTCGTGGCTTCGGATATGCAGAAGCGTTTAATATTTTCTTGACACACTGAAACCATTTCGCCATACTTCACTATTTTAACAGCAAGTTTTTTAATATATTAAGTTTATATTATTCAATATCAAGGGATTGCCCTGAAACATCATCTGATGTCGACAATTTATAAAAATGATAAAAAGTTCACCATCCGGGAAATAATCGAGGCTATCCTGGAGGAGAGCCGGTCTTTGGTGCAAAGCCTGAGTGATAAAGCCGCACAAGATTTTATCCGGAGAATATTGGATGCCGAATCCATTTTTTTTTCCGCTCAAGGAAGAGCCGGTTTTATCCTTCGCTGTTTTTGTATGCGCCTCATGCATCTGGGCTTTACTGTGTATTTTTGTGGTGAAACCATCACTCCGGCCATTACCCGTAATGATTTGCTCATTGTCCTGAGTGGATCAGGAGAGACGCCATCGACTTTAGAATCGGTAAAAAGTGCTAAAAAATATCATGCCAAAACTTACGGAATTCTGGGAAATATGGAATCTAGAATCGCCTCGCTTGTTGATATAAGCATCCATATTCCCGGAACCACCAAACTTTGCCGTGACGGTGAGCCCCAATCATTGCAGATGGCCGGCTCCCTGTTTGAACAATCCGCATTTCTTTTCTTAGAGGCAATTGTTCTGGAAATTTACCAAAAAAGAAAAAAAGATGTCGGGAGCGTTTCATCACGACATACCGTCATTGAATAAAGGAGGAAACATGAAACCAGTTCTGCAGTTGGCATTAGATTTTGTAGATTTGAAGCGGGCGCTGAAAAACGCCCAGGCCGGGATTGCCGGCGGAGTTGACTGGCTTGAGGCAGGAACGCCGCTCATCAAAAGCGAAGGCCTCCACGCCGTCCGGGAACTGCGCAAGCTTTTCCCTGACAGAACCATTGTGGCGGATATGAAGATTATGGATGCCGGTCGAACTGAGGTTGAAACTGCAGCCAAAGCCGGTGCCAATATAGTGGATGTGCTTGGCGCATCCAGCGATGCGACCATCCGGGAGTGTATCCAGGCAGGCAAGAACTATGGCGCCAAAATAGTCGTCGATATGATAGCGGTTAAAGATGTGGTGTCAAGAGCCAAATTCGTTGAGGATTTAGGCGCAGACATTGTAACGGTCCATTGCGCCATTGACGAACAAATGGAAGGAAAAGATCCTTTCGAAATTTTACGACAGGTCTGCCAGGCATTGACAATTCCGGTGGGAGTGGCCGGGGGCATCAATTCCGAAACCGCCGCCAAGGCGGTGGAGGCCGGTGCGTCTATAGTCATTGTGGGTGGAGCCATTAGTAAGGCTATGGACCCTGAACAGGCATCCAGAGAAATCCGCCGGGGAATCGATACCGGTGAGAGCATCAGTACCACCCTTTTTAAGAGAAAGGGAGAAGCTCAAATAAGGGAAATGCTGGAACTGGTATCGTCGGCTAATCTTTCCGATGCCCTGCACCGGGGTGGAGTTTTGCAAGGAATTCGACCGCTTTTTCCCGGCATCCGAATGGTGGGTCGTGCGGTTACCGTAAGAACGTATCCGGGAGATTGGGCCAAACCGGTTCAGGCCATTGATGTGGCTGAACCCGGTGATGTTATCGTCATCGACGCCGGTGGCGCGGGGCCTGCCCTTTGGGGAGAACTGGCAACCCATTCGGCCGTGCAGAAGGGCCTGGCCGGGGTGGTCATTGACGGCGCCCTGAGAGACAGTCCGGAAATTATCGATATGCAATTTCCGGCTTTCAGCAGACTTGTCATGCCCAATGCAGGAGAGCCCAAAGGATTCGGGGAGATCGGCGTGCCGGTGACGGTGGGCAATATGCACATAGAACCCGGAGACTGGTTGTTGGGCGACTATGATGGCGTTGTCGTACTGCCGCGTGCCATTGCAGTGGAGTATGCAAACCGGAGCATGGACGTACTTGAGAAGGAAAACCGCATCCGGGAAGAAATCAAAGAAGGAAGCACTCTGAGCAAGGTGACCGAACTTTTGCGCTGGGAAAAAAAATAACGGATGATACAGTTAATCAGAGGATTTAAAGATATCCTTCCCGGGGAAGTAGAACTCTGGCAGTATATCGAAAAAACCGCCAGGTCCCTTTTTGAAGATTTCGGTTTTAAGGAAATTCGTATTCCGATTATGGAACGTACGGAACTATTTGCCAGGAGCATTGGTGAAGATACCGATATTGTGGAAAAAGAGATGTATACCTTTCCGGATAGAGAAGGGAGTCTCATCACCCTGCGACCAGAGGCAACGGCATCTGTTTGTCGTTCCTACATCCAGCATAAACTGTATTCAAAGGATCCGGTCCAAAAATATTATACCATCGGCCCCATGTTTCGGAGGGAAAGGCCCCAAAAGGGGAGATACCGGCAGTTTTACCAGCTCAATGCTGAAATTTTTGGGGTGGATTCTCCGCTGGTTGATGTTGAGTTGATCTTTTTGCTGGCAACACTATTTTCAAGACTGTCTGTTTCCGATGTTGAAGCACATATCAATTCGCTGGGTTGTCCGGAATGTCGCCCGACGTTCAAAGCGGTGCTTTCCGATTTTCTAACATCTTGCACCGGAACTCTTTGTTCGGACTGTATCCGGAGAAAAGACCGGAATCCCTTACGGGTGCTCGACTGCAAGGTGCCTGCCTGCAGAGAGGCCATGGCTCACGCACCTTTCATTTTGGATTATTTATGTACGGAATGCCGCCAACACTTTGAAACCGTCAAGACAGCCCTTGACGCAATGAACGTGCCATTTACCATCGATAAAAGGCTGGTCAGGGGCCTTGACTATTATACCCGAACCACTTTCGAAATTCAGACCGGCTCATTAGGCGCCCAGAGTGCCGTGGCAGGCGGCGGCAGGTACGATGGCCTGGTTAAGGCCCTTGGCGGACCCGATACCCCGGCAACCGGTTTTGCCATCGGTTTTGATAGGCTGGCGGAAATTACAGGATTGAATCGTAATGATTTTATCAAAACGCCGGATATTTATTTGGCTGCACTGGGTGAAAAAAGCCTGTCCCTTGCCTTTGAATGGAAAACCACGTTATGCCTTAAGGGGATTAAAACCGAGATGGATTTTGGCGATAAAAGTTTAAAAAGCCAGATGAAACGGGCAGACAGACTGGGTGCAACACATGTTCTGATCGTCGGCGATAATGAAATTAAACAAGGATCGGTTATCTTGCGTAATATGACCACCAAAGAACAGGTAACAATTCCCATCGAACATGTTGTGGAAAATATAAAAGCAAAATTAACGACATAAGAAATTAGGTGTGAAACTCGCCTTTGGCGAGGACGATTTTCTTCTTGCCACCAGGCACCAAGACACCAAATATTATAATATAATTCTTTTAATGCCATTTTTATTTTTAATTATACATACCCCTTCCTCGTGCCTTTGTGTCTTTGTGGCAAATATTTTTGGTTCCGGTTTATCCGGGTTAGGTTGAAAGGAGTTAATTCATTGTCAGATAAACTTGGAAATATGAGAAAAACCCATACCTGCTGTGAACTTGGAGCAGATGATGTTGGTACGGAAGTTGTGCTCATGGGTTGGGTGCAGCGCCGAAGGGATCACGGCGGAGTGATTTTCGTGGACCTGCGCGACAGGGAAGGGATCACGCAGGTTGTTTTCAACCCTGAATTCAGCCCTAAAGTCCATAAAAAAGCCCATGCCATTCGAAGTGAATATGTGATTGGCATTCGGGGGAACGTCGAAAAAAGACTGCAAGGCATGACCAACCCCAAATTGAAAACCGGTGAGATAGAGGTGTTTGCCACGGAACTTAAAATATTAAATGCAGCCGAAACTCCGCCGTTTATGATTGAGGACAATCTGGATGTTTCGGAAAATATTCGGCTGAAATTCCGTCACGTCGATTTGCGGCGGCCCCTTTTGCAAAAAAACATCATCAAAAGGCACACAGCTGCCGCTTCCATCAGACAATATTTGAACAATCTCGGGTTTATCGATATTGAAACACCGGTGCTGACCCGCAGCACACCCGAAGGCGCAAGGGACTATCTGGTGCCCAGCCGGGTGAACCCGGGTCTTTTTTACGCCCTGCCCCAGTCGCCCCAGATCTTCAAACAACTGCTGATGATGTCCGGGTTTGACCGGTACTACCAGATTGTAAAGTGTTTCAGGGACGAAGACCTCAGGGCGGACCGCCAGCCGGAGTTTACCCAGATCGACATGGAAATGTCCTTCGTCGGAGAAGACGATGTGATGGAAATTACAGAGAACATGATGGTCCATCTCTTGAGGGATGCTCTGGACGTGGACCTTAAAACCCCCTTCAAACGCCTTTCCTATGATGATGCGGTTGGCCGTTTTGGGCTGGACAAACCCGATATTCGGTTTGAACTGGAACTCGTGGATATTTCGGACATTGTACAGGACGCAGGTTTCAAGGTTTTTTCTGATGTTGTTAAAAAGGGGGGAATCGTCAAGGCGCTTAATGCCAAGGGGTGCATCAATTTTACACGCAAAGAGATAGACGATTTGGCCGAATTTGTTTCCGTTTACAGAGCCAAAGGTCTGGCATGGATCAAGGTGCGTGAAGATTCCTGGCAATCCCCCATTGCGAAATTCTTCACCGACAATGAAAAACAGGCGCTTGTAAATCATATTGATATGCAGCCCGGCGATTTGGTATTTTTTGTGGCCGATCAGCCCAAGATCACCAACGAGGCCCTGGGACATCTTCGAAACTTTCTGGGGAAAAAGCTTGGCATGGTAAATGAAGACACATTCAGTTTTGTCTGGATCACCCGGTTTCCATTGCTGGAATTTGATGAAAACGAAAAACGGAACCAGGCGTTGCACCATCCCTTTACGGCTCCTCTGGACGAGGATTGCGACCTGCTGGAGAAGGACCCGCTTTCCGTCAGATCAAAGGCATATGACCTGGTGTTAAACGGTTCGGAGATCGGCGGCGGGAGCATCCGTATTCACCAAAGAACGTTGCAGGAAAGGGTGTTTACAGCACTGGGGATGGATCGGGAAACCTATGAGGAAAAATTCGGATTTCTGCTTTCGGCTCTCGAGTCCGGAGCCCCGCCCCATGGCGGGATAGCCATCGGTTTCGACCGACTGGTGATGATTTTGTGCGCACAGCCTTCCATCCGGGACGTCATCGCCTTCCCAAAAACTCAGAAAGCGGCATGCCTGCTTACCAATGCCCCTGCTCAAGCAGGCAAAGCCCAGCTCGACGAACTCTATTTAAGAATAAAAAAGTTTTAAATAAAAACGATAAAAATCATATAGACTCTACTTTACTCATGAGTAAAATCGTGTTCTATAGATTTTACCAGGTGCATACCGGCAGTAAGGATTATGAAAAAAAGGAATAAGAGTGCTGCCTGCTCACAAATTTTGTAAAGAACTTCTTTTGCCTTAAGGCCCACTCACAGCGTCCGGGTTATACAAGCTAATTTTTGAGAATTCTTGACTATTTTTTGATTATGGACTAATTGTTTTCATAATGTTCATAGCACATTAAATTAAACCATACGCGGTGGAGGTTTGTATGATAAAAAGGAACCCCTTAACTCCATAAAGAGATAAGGGGTTTTGTCTTTTTATAATTATTTTTAAATAAAAGAATAAAATGGCCACGGACAACAAACAAAAAGCAAACAAGCTCTCCGAAAGCATCCTCAATTATTTTGCAGCCTTTACCGAAACAGGGTTTAATTTCAGGACACTTATTAATTATCGATGGACAAACAATGAGCATATTCTTACACTTTCCGGCGATGATATCCTTTTAGGGATTAACGAGGCCATTTCCGGTAAGTTTGGCTTGGTGTATCTGAAAACGTGTATTAAACAAGAATTTAACAAAAAAGCCGAACTAAATAAGAAACTCCTTGCCACTGAAATTGGATGAGATACTCTCAATTATATATCTGCAATTTCAATAATTCTTTGATCTTTACAAGAAATTATTTGACATGAGATATTTTTTGAAATCCTTCATGGGAATCCTCCTAATTTATTGTTGTAATTCTTTCGCAGCGAACCAATACGCAGAAATTGCACAAAGTTTCGCATTTTCGGTTTAGGAAAAACCTATATCAAAAAACTGAGTTGTACGAAATCTAATATTTTTTTGTTGAATATTCAATTAGATATGCTATTGGAAAGGGTGGGGTTATTACACGGTCTGAATAATCGCTGCACAGATCTTGCTTATATTCATTTTTTCTAAAAGCTGAAATTCTTTCGCAGCGAATCAATATCTAATGTTAGGAAGAAAAATTGTATGTTAATGGAGAAATAGGAGGGAGTTAATTAGAAATTAATTTCCAAACATTAAATAGTGAGGGTTTAGCTATGGAAAAGGAAAAAATCGGTTTCGTTTCTAATTACTTTAGCAAAATATCAGTCACTGCCGTTGAGATAACGGACGGAACAGTGTCAGTAGGAGATACTCTCCACTTTATTGGGCACACGACAGATTTTGAGTCCAGAGTAGACTCCATGCAGATCGAGCACAAATCTGTAACAGAGGCAAAGAAAGGTGATAGCGTTGGCGTAAAGGTACCTGAAAAGGTAAGAGAAGGGGACAAGGTATATAAAATAGTCGCGGATTAATTCGCAACTTACACCGGAAGGATTTGAGCAAGAAGAGGTAGTTATTCTGCTTTCTAACAAGTCAGTGAAGCTGACGGGAAGAAACTGCGTGGTTTTACGGTTAAGGCCATGCTAGCTCGAAAGGCCTGCCGCCCGCAGCTTACCTCCACGTTCAGATATCTCCAACAAACCCGTAACGAACCCCGATTACATTTTACTGCTATCATTATGCAAGTATCAGGGGCCTAAAATATTTGAGATATCGTTTTTTCAATGGGGGCAAATCCATTTCACAGGGTTTGCCTTTTTGACTTTGGTGTGGACATTTTGGGACATTAAAATTTTAGTAACAGTTTAGCTTTTTAAAATATTATCTCTCATCAAACCCGCACCAGGTTGTAATGTTTTCTACTGGTTCGCGATTGCTTATCACTTTATTGGCAGGGAAATCCCGATTGGGATAACCGATGGCAATAGAAATCATAGTTCGCTTTGATTCTGGTATGCCTGCAAGTTTGTGCAACACCTCGGGATACGTTATGCCCTGATTTGCAATGCAGGTGCCCAGACCATAGCTCAGTGCAGCCAGGCAGATGGTCTGCGTTACAGCACCGATATCGAATAATGGCCTGGGGTAGTGCAGCGATTGATCAACCGAGATAATGATAACTGCCGGTGCATTAAAATATCGGAACCCTCGCTCCATCCATCGGTCCCTTTTCTCCTTATCATCTCTTGGTATATCCATGAGCTGAAAAATCTGCTTGGCAATTTCAATCTGACGTCGTCGATAAACGCTTCCCGGAGGCAACCCTTCGGTATGAAGGTCGGGATGGGGTGGAGCCCCGGCATTAAGCTTTTCAATATTGGCCTTCCTGACATTATCAAGGATATCACCGGCTATAATGGTAAATTCCCATGGCTGACTGTTTTCTGCTGACGGGGCACGGGCGGCTATTTCCAGGATTTCCCTTAGAATATTTTTAGGAATGGGATCGGGTTTAAAGTCTCTGATACTCTTTCGTGTTCTTATAGCTCCCACGATATTCACTCTCTTTCTCCTTTTGTAATAGTTTAGTTCGTTTAAACAAATCGATTTCAATAAAACTTCAGGTATGATTAAATTTTATACTGGAAACTGTTTGGGTGGATTAGGGATCGCTATGAAAGAACCATAAGCAATTTGATTTAAAGATGAAACATCCTCTAAAACAAACACCTTTATTAATAGCCCGGACGGGTTCTTTCATTACGAGCCGTTATCCACGAGTTTTATCCGCCTTCGATGTGATTTTTCAGTAAAAATTTTGTTATACCTGAAGCGGTAATATTTTTAAAGAGTGAAAAAATGGGGCCGTCCTTGACTAATTAGACATACTAATGACAGGCAGGATCGGGATTATGTACTGAAGTGGTTCGGACCCAATGAGGGTGAGGCCAAAAGTGCCTATCGCCGGTTTGTAAAAAAGGAAATCGATCAAGGGCGTCCCCAAGGTTTACAAAGACATACTTAAAATTTTTGAGTATAGCTTTCTTTAAATCGACCATTACGCAATATTGCGCAATTAAATTTAAAAATATGTTGCGCATTGTTGCGCGATCTTGTATATATATACCAAATCCTAAAACCGAGCAATGAATATGCTTTCATTTGCACCCAGCATAAAATTAGAAATGGAGATGAAAAGGCTCCAGGGCCTAATCGTAGAATTCTACAAATCCTTAGAAGGTATATCTTCAGAGGAATCCAGATACTTGAATCGTTTCGCATTCATCAGTAACATCGGGGCTTCCACACGAATAGAAAATGCTGTTTTGACAGACCGGGAAATCGAATGGGTCGACACTATTTTGAATAATGACGGCAGAATAAGTGCTTTTGAGCAAAAAAAAGAATACATTCTGGTCAAGCTATCAAAAGATCGAGAACGAAGTGTTGAAGAAGTCGTTGGTTCTCGGCAGGTACTAACAACTATCTATATGCAGGCCAAAGAGCTTTTCCCTCTGTCGGAAACGATTATCAGGGGATTGCACCACGATTTGCTCCGATATTATCCTCAAGCGACAGGTCACGCAGGAGGTTACAAAAAGACCCCCAACAATGTTGTTTATTACAACCACGATACAGGGGAGAAGCGAGTGGTATTAGATCCGGCTCCGCCCGGCATTATTACGGAAAGTGCCATGTCTGAATTGGTGAGTTGGTATAACGCCAGCATCCACGAACATCCTTGGCCATTGCTCGTTGCCACGGAGTTTGTTTTCCGATTTCTGGCGATTCACCCTTTCAAGGACGGAAATGAAAGACTTGGGAGAGCCCTTTTTATTTTGGCCATTCTGCATTCAGAGGACCGGTATTTGTCAGGTATAACACCTTATCTGGCCATTGATCGCCACATAGAACAGAACACCTCTCTCTATTATACGGTTCTACATCAATGTTCTGGAGGCAAATTTGTCGCTGATCCCAAAAAATACCACTACGAGCCGTTGGCCTGGTTTCTTGCAAAGATCTTTGAGTCTTCTATAACTGACATTAATTTTTACAGACAGTGTTACAAGGCTCTGCAGAAGTTATCGATATCCGCACTTTCAGTTTTGGATTCTTTTAAATCCAGCCCGGAGAAAAGATTGAAAGTGGCCGATATCGAGAAAGAGACAGGGCTTCCCCGTCGCACCATTCAATATGCATTAAAAACATTGACCGATCAAAATTTTTTACAATTGCTTGGAAGAGGAGCTGCAAGCCGGTATCAGCTGGTATTTTAACTCAGGCAGGAAAGGACTGGAATCAAATCTCATTTTGCTGAAGTCAAGAAAGGTGGGAAATGTTTCGACTCATCAGAGAAACATGTTCAATCTCAACCTACCGCTTGTTTATTGGCGAAGGTGTATAATAGAGGGTCGGGTAGAAATACGACGCGCTCAGTTTAGGGGCATCTATGGGACGATGATGAAATATTGAAATTTACTCTCTGGATGCCCGTTTTTGCTTCAATAAATTTTCCAAAGGTAAAAATTTTGGCTCTGGCAACTCATTCCAAAAAAACCACTCCCATTTTTCACATTTTTCCGGCTCTTTTAACTTAAGAGCACCCTCATCATATTCTGAAATCACGAATAGGGTAACGTAATGCTTTTGATCTTCTCGGAAAATGTCATTTGTGACCGTGCCGTACCTGATATTTTTGATATGTATTCCTGTTTCTTCAAAGACTTCTCGTTTGGCACATTCTTCAATGGACTCGTTGAATTCTAAATGACCGCCCGGGAATGCCCAGGTTCCCGCTCCGTGAGCGTTTTTTCTTTTACCCAGCAACACCTTATTATCTTTAATGACAATAACTGCCACTCCAATTGAGGGTCTGATGACCATGTTAACTTCTTTCAAATACCTCTAAGACATTATGGATGTTGTATGTATCCCCGCTTTTCAGATAATCATATTTTATTTTGACTTTTCAAAAATTATTCATAAAGGATAACGTGGAATTGAGCTACGCCGAGTATATATCTATGGGCATGCAAGTTTGCTAAATGCAAGATAAAGATAAAAATGCTTAAAATCGCGAGATATTAGGTGTTAGCTCAAATGATTTGTTCTGCCTTAAAGGTCAAGTTGGGTGGTGATAGCCTTGCCTATACCTTCCATCTCAGTGTAAGAAATCGATCCTGCTAGGTTGATTAGTCGCTTCTTGCTTACCGTGGTAAGCTGATCCGCCATTGCCTTAGCCTTTTTACCACGAAACGTCACATATGCTTCACTTGGGTAAAGTTTACCAACATTACTCGTTATGGGCACGACTTGGACTCTATTCAGATAGTGATTGGCAGCATCATTGCTTACGATGACGGCCGGTCTCTGTTTGCGGATT